>JAABUS010000065.1_pt1 | contig 228606 bp, 200 predicted proteins | sample 5560161 | NCBI WGS metagenome assembly JAABUS01 (sample SAMN10711885, study PRJNA513376) | rock metagenome | isolation source: Antarctica rocks | place: Antarctica: Victoria Land, Trio Nunatak nord | collected 2016-01-04
ACGCCATCACCAGATTCATCAACGCCTGGAACGAGAATTGCCACCCATTCACCTGGACCAAAACCGCCGACGAAATCCTCCCCCACGCCACCGGAGGTCAAAGAACATCATTCACGCGACACTAGCCATGCGCCCAGAGCGTCCGGTGAGTACCGCACTGCTGAATTCCGCAGCTTCAAGAAAGCCGGCCCCGTGCGATTCACTCTCCAGTTCCGCAGCGTTCCGGGGTTAAGGCCTAGATAGTCTGCGGCCTGAACAGTGTTCATGAGTTTTGTGTTGGTAGTGGTTTGCATTGTGTGCCTTTCCATCTGCACTTGGCTCTGTGCGAAGTGTCGGTGTGTGCGGAGTAACCTCACGTCGGAAGATGTGAGGGTAATGGCGAGACGTAGTACGTTGGGAGACACTACGACTCGGCACCGACGCTTCTCCAGGGGTAGCGGCGTGTCGCATGGTGGCGGAGGGTATGCCCGCAGCCATCGGTAATGACCCTTCACTTATTAAGGGACCCGCGTAGACCGTAGGTCTACAACGAACACGTGGCATCCGTTACACGACCGTTACTCAGCCGATGGCGCTTACGGCAGTCGGCCCAAGCGCACTTGCTAGGGCAGCTCGTCTTGCCAGCAAGTGCGACGATCGCCAACGGCCGGCGACGACGGTGCGCGGCCGGTGCAGTAGCGGCGCCATCGGAGCCAGTGCTGCTGCTGCCGAAGAAGATCAGCGGCAGGATCGGCAAAATGCAGGGCGAGACACCGGCGATCAGTCCACCGAGGAACCCGATCAGGATCACCGTCGGCACGGCGACCACATCCTCACCAGCACCCGACCGGCATGGTCGGTTCGCTGACTGTTGATGCCAGGTGCGAATTGGGTGACCATCGGCTCGACGAAGACCTTCGTAAGAAAGTCGAAAGCTCCGCACTGGCAGCGCAAGCGCCCTGGATGTCAGATCGTGAGCGCCGCCATGATCACCGTCAAAGGAACGGAAACGCCGTCGATCTCTTTCTCAACCGTGCTGCCATCGTTGGTCTGTTGCACTCGCTGCGAGCTGATCAAGAGTTGATCGGGGGGGAGCAGTCCCTGCGGATACCAGCACGACACGTCCGGAAAGAACACCGATCCATCGGTCAGTGGGAGAGTGTGCAGTCCGTAGCCACCTACGACAGGGTTGTTGGGCACCACCGTGCCGAAGAACTTGCCATCAGCACCGAAGGAGTTCTCCGACAGGTCTCCGACCACGGTCAGCCGGTCTGCGTCCTCGCCACCCGGTAGGTAACCAACTAATCGCGCTGGCGCTGTAGGCCCGTAGATTGTCTGCTCAACGGTAATGTCCACTGCCGTAAAGGTGGGGCCGGTTTCGCCTGTCCAGACGTTCTTGGTCAACGTGGCCGTTCCGACCACCCAACTTCCACCTTCGGCCGCTACCTTGTGCGCTCTGGCGGGCAGGTGCGTCGACGGGTTCGCCGGATCAGGACAACTCGCGTCGTAGTTGTAGATCAGTCCTGTCGCTGAAGTCGTGGGTGGTGACGAGACTTCGGCGACCCCCGTCGGCTCGCTAGACACCCCGTCGCTCGACGCGGCCGTCGCCGTGCGACCCGTCGATCCTCCCGCCTGATCTATCGCCCCCGCTGCCGACCGGGCACAGCTGGCGAGTAGCAGCAGTACACCGAGCACCATCATCCACCGAGAGTAGGGCCGTGACTTCTTCATGATGGTCCCTCCAGTCAATTGCAATTTGGATAGGGCGGATTATCTGCGTAAGGCGGCCCGCCCCAAGTCGCATCGTATATTCGTCGCATTCCAAACTTGTCGTCAGCTTGCAAAGTGGAATAGCCCCGGTCAGTGTCCCACATCACTGCATTGAACTCGCAGGAATGACCAAGACCTTGTCCATGTCCGTACTCATGTAGCGTAGTCGAACGGAAATAACAGTCAGCACCGTTCTGTACTCCGTCCCAGAAGGATTGATATCCTGAATAGGTTATCTCGACTGCCACTATCTGACCAGTCGTTTTCCTGGTGACGCCGGTCGCACCACAAACATTCCTCAGGTCGTCGCGAACCTGCTGATTGAAGGTAATCTTATGAGAATTGTCGCAAGTCGTCTTGAGGAAGTCGGGGTTCGTATATGGAAGGCCATTATACTGCCCGATGCTTTGGAAGATTAGGTCGGACCAGTTGGTGTGACGCGTCACTGTCGATTCCTCGCACCATAAATGCCCCCCCTCGGTACGGGACCACCATATACCCGTAAACTGGTATGCAAACGCACTGTTTAGCACCAATAGGTTCGATAATACTAGTAGTAGAGTTGTTATCAGCAGAACGATCGGTATGCGACCGGCCTTCGAGACCCGTCCGGCTATTCGTGAAGTCGGCGTGGAAGAATGCGACTCTGAAACGAAATGCATTATGCCCCCTCGATCTCAACGAACTTTACACATGAGACCTACCTCCAACAGTCGAGCAGACGATACTCCCTGTACGGGCCCGCCGCATGAAAGACGTAAATCGTTACATGACCGCAACTTTGGGCCACGGATTTGGCTTTGCGATCGGGCGCCGATCTGTGAGGCGACCTCGACGGTGCGGCAACAGGTCTGGGAGGTGACGTGCAAGCGCAGGGTAGTGATTGCCGCCCCCACTGTCGTGTCCAGGGCTGAGAAATAGCAGACCCCTAGGGGATCCACCCCCAGGGACTGTTGGTGGATTCTAGACAAGGACATGGGGGTTCGGTCTTGCAGGCAAGACAAGGCTTGCTGCTGCGCTTACAGGTGATCAGCTACCGCCGGATCCATCTCGGCATCACGGCCCACGTAGTAATCCTGGGTCGTTCGGACCGACGAATGCCCGGCGAATTGTGACGCAACTCGGATCGGGAGCACGTCCGCCAGCGCGGTTACCGCCGCCCGGCGCAAGGCGTGAAAAGAAACCCAGTCGAAACCAGCTCGGTCGAATGCTTCCCGGAGCCTCTTGCTCGTGTTGGCAATGTCCCGGTAGCTCTCGCTCTCCCCGACCAGCGCCCAGCGCCCCGGGGTCGGGAACACTGGTCGGACGTCGGCACTGAGGTTCAGGACGTCGACACCCGCGGCCGCAGCCCTCCGGCGGAGCAGCGCCGCAACCCGGCGAGCTACCGGCACCGTGCGCGTGGATGCCCGAGTCTTTGGTTCCGACCGCACCAGCCCGCCACCGGTTACCCGGGTGACGGTCCCGCCCAACGCCACTCGAGCGCCGCCGTTCGCGGTGAACGTGATATCGGCCCAGCGCACCGCGCACAGCTCACCGACGCGAGCACCGATCGCCAACCCGGCAAGCACGAGGTCTCTCAGGTCTAGGTCGATTGCCCGCTGGTCGCGGGCTACCGCCCACGCCAGCGCCACCCGTTCCGCCTTGCTGAGTGAACGCCCGTGGTCAAGATGCTGCCCCTTCCGCGCCTTGTGCTCGCGCGGGGTGCGCAGCTCCCCGATCGAAGCCAGCGGGTTGCTGTCGAGCAGTCCGAGCCGCACAGCGAACGTCATTCCCCGGTTCAGCACAGCCCTACCTTGCCGGGCGGTCCCCATACCACTGGTCGCGGTAAGCGCAGTGAGATATAAGGCGGCATCCGCCGCGCGTACGTCGGCCATCACCTTGCCGCCCAGCTCGGATCCTGCCAGATGCTTACGGGCGTGCAACCGGTACACGGTGAGCGATGACGGGGCCAGCTCACCGGACAGCGCCAGTGCGTCCAGAGCCTCTGTCACCAGCTTGCTGACCGTCCAGTCGGGGGACGGCGCGGCAGACTGCGCCGCTGCGGCCTTGGCCTTCTCCGCTGTCAGCCGGGCGACCACCGCATGCCGCATGGCGCGGCCTACTTCCCGCTCGCTGTCCACGGTGCAGTAAATGTCAACCCGTCGACCGGGCAGGTAGGCACCGGTCGTCGGGTCGATACGGCTGATGTCAGGTAGGCGCAGCCGTGCCCGTGCGCGGATCCTCCCATCCGGCAGGACGGACAGGGTGGGAGTGCCGTGGGTACCGGGGGTCATTTCGGGGCGGGCCATGGGCCCGACCGTAGCCGAGTTAGTGGGTTCAGGTAAAGGGTTGTAGCCGAGTTTGTGGTTCCATTTGTGGGTATGGCACGTCGGAAGCTATCGAACAGGGTGCCGATATAACGCGCTGACCTGCAAATACAGTGGGCCCCCAGGGGCTCGAACCCTGAACCTACGGATTAAAAGTCCGCAGCTCTACCATTGAGCTAGAGGCCCGTGCGCTGTTGCGCCCGCCGAGCGTACCCAATCCTGCTCGTCCCCCCGCCACGGGCGACGCGTCGTCAACATCGTCGTGCATCCACCCCAGCGATGGTGCATACTTGCTTCGGGCAACTAGTTGGTTGGGGCAAGCAATGAATGTCGACGCGGGGACCGGAGAGATTCCGGAGCTGATGATGTCGCTGATGCGGCAGTTCTCGGTGGCCCGCACCCGGCTGTCGGCCGCTCGCCGGGACGATGCGCCGCCGGCGTATCTGCTGGCCAAGATCGGCCAGGGTGCGCCGCGCCGAGCCGGCGAACTGGCCGCCGAACTGTGCGCGGATCCATCCACGGTGTCCCGGCAGGTCGCCATGCTGGTCCGGTCCGGATTGGTCCAGCGACAGGCCGACCCGGGGGACGGGCGGGCGTCGATCCTGGTGCTCACCGACGCCGGTCGGGAACGTCTCGAGCAGCTGTTCCGGCAGCGGGAGTCACTGTTCGGAGCGGTCGTCGCCGACTGGACCGAGAGCGACCGGCAAGACTTCGCCCGGCTGTTCCGCCGCTACGTGGAGAGCTTCGAGTCGCACCGCGACGACCTCATCGACGGCCTGATCGACTCATCGCAGCTGAGCCACTGAAACACCGAGACCACCGAGAACATCGAAATCACCGAAACAGCACTGAAAGGCACGTCATGTCCACCAGCAATGCCGCCCCGGTGCGGGCGGAGGACCAGGCCGGTCTGACCCATGCGCAGATCCTGGCCATCCTCAGCGGGTTGATGGCCGGGATGTTCCTGGCCGCCCTCGATCAGACCGTGGTGTCGACGGCGATCAGGACGATCGCCGACGACCTGAACGGCATCAAACTGCAGGCCTGGGTGACGACCGCCTACCTGATCACCAGCACCATCGCCACGCCGCTGTACGGAAAGTTGTCCGACATCTACGGCCGGCGACCGTTCTTCATGCTGGCCATCTCGTTGTTCATCATCGGCTCGCTGGCCTGCACGTTCGCCACCTCGATGTACATGTTGGCCGCCTTCCGCGCCTTCCAAGGCCTCGGTGCCGGCGGCCTGATGGCGTTGTCGCTGGCCATCATGGGCGACATCCTGCCTCCCCGGGAACGGGCCAAGTACCAGGGCTATTTCCTGGCGGTCTTCGGAACGTCATCGGTGATCGGGCCGCTGATCGGTGGCCTGTTCGCCGGCGCCGACCACATCGTCGGCATCGCCGGCTGGCGCTGGGTGTTCCTGATCAACGTGCCGATCGGGCTGATCGCGCTGGCCATCGTGTCCAAGGTGCTGCACATCCCGCACACGCCGACCGATCACCGGATCGACTGGTGGGGCGCCGTCACCCTGATCGTAGGACTGGTGCCGCTGCTGGTCGTGGCCGAACAGGGTCGCGAGTGGGGCTGGGGCTCGACCGGGGTGCTGGTGCTGATCCTGGTCGGAGTGCTTGCCCTGATCGCGTTCGTGCTGGTCGAGATCAGGATGAAACACGAAGCGCTGATCCCGATGCGGCTGTTCCGCAACGGCACCTTCTCGGTGGTGCAGGGCGCCGGCGTGCTGGTCGGCATGGCGATGTTCGGTGCCATCCTGACGTTGCCGCTGTTCCTGCAGATCGTCCGCGGCTCCACCCCGACCCAATCCGGTCTGCAGATGCTGGCGATGACGATCGGTCTGATGGTCGCCTCGGTGATCTCCGGGCAACTCACCGCCCGCACCGGTCGGTACAAGGTCTTCCCGCAGGTCGGCATGTTCCTGGTGGTGATCGGGGCGGTGATGCTGGCCTTCTTCCTGCAGATCGACACCGCCGATCTGTGGATGTGGACGATGATCTTCCTGGTCGGATTCGGCATCGGCCTGTGCATGCAGTCGCTGACCATCGCCACCCAGAACTCGGTGCCGGCCACCGACATGGGAGTGGCCACCTCGGCGGCGACCTTCTTCCGGCAGACCGGCGGCACCATCGGTGTCGCGGTGTTCCTGTCGTTGTTGTTCAGCCTGTTGCCGGACAACATCACCGGCCGGATCCAGGCGGCGCTGGGCGATCCGGCGTTCCTGGCCGCAGCTGCCAAGCAGGCCGGATCCAACGATCCGCAGGTGATCCAGCAGACGGTGGCGAACTTCGGCGCCCAGATGCAGGACGACACCTCGTTCCTGCAGCGCGTCGATCCGGTGCTGGCCCGGCCGTTCCAGTTGGGTTTCGTGGACTCGATGCATCCGGTGTTCGTCGCGGCCGCGATCGTCGCCGCGCTGGCCTTCGTGCTGCTGTTGTTCATGAAGGAGACCCCGCTGCGCACCGTGTCGGCGCTGCAGGAGCGGCAGGCGGCGGCAGCTCAGGCGGCGGCAGATGCCGGAGCGGCCAGCGTGGCACCGACTGCCGACGGCACGTTCCTGGACGATCTGGATGACGGCAACCCGGATGACGCCGATCAGCTCGACGGCAGTCCGGGCAACGGTGACCGGGAGCACGGCTCGGTGTTGCCCGAGGAGACCGGTCGGCACCGCGGCACCGAATGACGGCAGGACGGCCGGGCTGATTCGGCCCGGCCGTCCGGCCGATCAGCAGCTGCTTCAGGATGCGATCTCGTAGATCACCTGGACCACCACGCTGAGTTCCTGGCTGCCCGGCTCGATCGGCGCCGGGGCGCCGGCCGTCGACGCGCGATCGGTGGCTTGGTAGACGACCGGAGTACTGCTGGGTGATTCGACGATCGAGTGAACCGCGCCCAGCCGGATGCCGGCGGCATCGGCCATCTGCTTCGCTTGGGCCTGCGCCTGGGTGACGGCGGCCGCCCGGGCCTTGGCCCGCAGCGCGCTGTCGTCATCGATGGAGAAGGTCAGTTGCTGGACCCGCACGGCGTCGCCGGCTGCCGCGCTCACCGCGTCGATCACCGCACCGGCGCCGGCAATGTCATGCAGCTTGGCGGTGACCATATTGGTCACCTGGTAGCCGGTGATCACCTGGCTGTCCTTGTCGTAGGACGGCTGGATGCTCAGTTGACTGGTCTGCAGATCGGCGGGCGCAACACCGCTCTTCTTGAGCACGTCGATAACGGCGGCGGCCCGCTTGCTGTTGTCGTTCAGTGCACTCTTGGCCGAGGTGGCCCTGGTCTCGACGCCGAGGCCGATCGTCACGACATCGGGCGTACCGCTGACCTTCCCGATGCCCTGGGCGGTCACCGACCTGAGCCCGGACGGGGTGGCCGGGGCGCCCACGGCCACGGCCGCCGGCTCCACCGACACATCGCCGGGCGCGGCGGCCTGCTGGACGATCTTCTGCCCGGCGGCCGGCGAGGCTCCGTTCGACTGGGCTGCGGTCTCGGCGGAGCCGGAACACCCGGCGAGCACCAGGGCGGTGGCCGCGATCGCGGCGGTGAGGTAACTGATCTTCTTCATGGCTGCTCCTTGGCTGTGGATGTGTTCCGGAGACGGCGTGCAGATGGTCGGGGGTTGCACCGGAGCGGCACCGATCACGGGAATGGGCGTTTTGGAACGTGCTGCCGGGGTGCCGTATGCTGACCTGGCTCCCAACGGCAAGCCGTTGGAGGCGGACTTTGGTCCGGCCCCCATCGTCTAGCGGCCCAGGACCCCGCCCTTTCACGGCGGTAGCACGGGTTCGAATCCCGTTGGGGGTACTCGGTTTTCGACACCGGCAGAATCCGGTACGGTTGCCGATGCATGGCCCTGTGGCGCAGTTGGTTAGCGCGCCGCCCTGTCACGGCGGAGGTCGCGGGTTCAAGTCCCGTCAGGGTCGCAGAGCCTCGGGCCGGTTCGAGAAATCGGACCGGCCCCGGGCTTTTGGCCAGGTAGCTCAGTCGGTACGAGCGTTCGCCTGAAAAGTGAAAGGTCGCCGGTTCGATCCCGGCCCTGGCCACCACCCACCGACGCAGCCCCAGCCCCACTTGGCACCTCCGTCGAACGGGATCAGTTGCCCCTGGCCCGATGCAGCTTCAGCAACTGCCGCGACCGCTCGACGACGGGCACGTCGATCATGGCGCCGTCGAACTCGACGGCGCCGATCCCGGCGGTCAGCGCCTCCTCGTACGCCGCGATCATCCGCGCGGCGCGATCGATCTCCTCGGGCGTCGGGGAGAATCCTTCGTTGATCATCGGTACCTGCGCGGGATGGATCGCGCTCGCGCCGACCAGTCCTACTTGGCGCGACCTGCTGACCATCGATCGGAACGCTTCAGGATCCCGGTAGTCGGCGATCGATCCCACCAGACCGATGGGCAACACCCCGGCCGCCCGTGCGGCGAACACCGTTGCCTGCTTCGGGCCGATCATCAGGTCGGGGTCCGGCCGGATCCCTGATGCCGTGGCGAAATCCTCGGTGCCGAGCGTGAGGAAGGCGACCCGAGGACTCGCGGCGGCGATCTCTGGCAGCCGGAAGAAGCCGCCCGGCGTCTCCACCATGGCGATGAAGGACACCGCGCCGTTCCGCATACCGGCCGCCAGCTCCAGCTCGGTGACGACCTCGTCGATGAACCGGACATGGTCGGCATTGGCCAGCTTGGGCAGGGCGAGTGCCCGGACCCCTGGGCGGACGGCCACCTCCAGGTCGCGGACCGCCTGCCGCCATGGGCGGTTGATCCGGACGGCCACGTCGACACCTAGTCCGACCAGCCGGTCGACGGCCGCCGGCAATCGCCGTCTGGCCTCGTCCTTCTCGCTGGCCGCGACGCTGTCCTCCAGATCCAGCTGGATGGCGTCGGCCCCGCGGGTGTGCGCCTTGTCCACGAAACGGTTGGACGTCACCGGCACATAGAGCAGCGAGCGCCAGAACAGACCGTCATCCGCGCTCATCCGAATGCTCCCTTCTGCTGGACCTGCTGCCACTGCTCGCGCGTCAACAGTTCCGCCATCACCTCAGCGGTGTGCTGGCCTAGCCGGGGCGCCGGAGAGCGGATCGACCCCGGGCTGCCTGACAGTCGCGGGACGACGCAGTGCATCGGCACCGGCTCGCCGTCGACATCTGGACGGTCTACCACGACGCCCCTGGACGCGAAGTACTCGGTGTCCAGCAGCCCGCTGATGTCCATCACCGTGGCGACGGCCACTCCGGCGGAATTCATGATCTGGACGTTCTCGGCCAGCGGGCGACCGGCGAAGAAGTCGCCGAGAACGGCGTCCAGCTCGGCGAAGTTGGCAAGTCGCGCACCGTTGTCGACGAACCTGGGATCGGTGACCAGCTCCGGCCGGCCGATCGCGGCGAACAGCCGCCGGCTCACCGTCTGGGTCGATCCGGATAGTGCGATCCCCCCGCCGTCCCCACACCGGTACACATTGCGCGGGGCGCTGGTCTCTGACCGGCTGCCGGTCCGTTGCGGCACCCGGCCGGTGTGCCGATAGACCGCCGCCATCGGTCCGAGCACCGAGAACAACGGCTCGAACAGCGACAGATCGATCACTTGGCCCTGCGCGGTGTCCTGCGCATGCCGAAGCGCCGCGAGCGCGGCAAATGCGCTGTAGGTGCCGGCGACCATGTCCGCCAGTGCGCCGGGCGGCAGCACCGGCTCCCGGTCGGCGACCCGTTCGATGCCGCCATCCCGGACATTGCTTCGATCAACGTCCCGAATCCCGGCTGGGTCGACATGGACCGGTCTGGCCCCAGCCCGAAATGTGGGTTATCACCAGGCGGGGTTGGCCGCCTGCAACTCGTCCGGCGACAGGCCCAGGCGTTCCAGGGTGCCCGGTCGGAAGCTCTCGACCAACACCTGCGCATCCGCCGCCAGCCGCAGCAGCAGATCGCGACCATCCGGGTTCTTCAGGTCGAGGGTGATGCTCCTTTTGTTGCGGCCGTAGACCTTCCAGAACAACTCCTTGCCGTCCTCGATCCAGTGCCGCAGGGTGTCGCCGCTCCCTGGCTGTTCGACCTTGACCACGTCGGCGCCGAAGTCGGCCAGCAGCATCGTGAGCTGGTTGCCGGCAACCAGCCGGGACAGGTCGAGGACCCGGATGCCGTGCAACGGTGCCTGCTGGTTCGTGCCGGTCGTGGTCGCCTCTCTCACGCGTCGACCTCGGTCAGCTCCGACGCTGCAACTGCCCGCGCACCGGCGGCGTCGTATGCCGGCAGCCGGCCCGGCGCCACCCTCACCGTCTGGGACCTGCTGGTCGCGATGGTCAAGGCGCACGAGATCCACGGGGTGCTCGCCCTCGAGAACGCCTTCAACCGGCACGGTCTGGACGTCCTGCTGGTTCGCGTCGCGTCAGCGGCGCTGGCGACCCGACTCCTCGGCGGCAACCGGTCACAGGTGCTGGCCGCGACGTCCCAGGCGTTCCTGGACGGCGCCGCCCTCCGGCTGTATCGACAAGCACCGAACGTCGGCGCCCGGAAATCATGGGCCGCCGGCGACGCGGCCAGCCGCGGGGTCCGGCTGGCATTGCTCACGCTGGCCGGCGAAGTCGGATACCCGACCGCGCTCTCGACGCCCGGCTGGGGGTTCCAGCACGTGGCGCTCGGCGGAGCTGCGGTGACGCTGGCCCGACCACTGGGTTGCTACGTCATGGAGAACGTGCTGTTCAAGATTTCCTATCCCGCGGAGTTCCACGCCCAGAGCGCCGCCGAGGCCGCCGTGATCCTGCACCAGCGGGTCGGGCAGCGACTGGAGCAGATCGAACGGATCGACATCACCACCCACGAGTCGGCCATCCGGATCATCAGCAAGACCGGGCCGCTGCGCAATCCGGCCGACCGCGACCACTGCCTGCAGTACATCGTCGCGGTGGCCCTGATCCGCGGTGACGTCACCGCCGAGGACTACCAGGACGCGGCCGCGGCCGACCCGCGGATCGACCGGCTGCGTGAGCGGATGGTGGTGACCGAGGACGCCGGATACTCGGCCGACTACCTCGATCCGGCCAAGCGGTCGATCGCCAACGCCGTTCAGATCCATTTCTCCGATGGAACCAATACCGAACGAATCGCGGTGCAGTACCCGCTCGGCCACCGGGCCCGGCGCGCGCAGGGCATACCGATGTTGCTGGCGAAGTTCGAGCGGCATGTGCGCGGGCACTTCGGCGACGACCGAGCCGAATCGATACTCGAGACCTGTCTGGACGGCCATCGCCTCGAGGTGCTGCCGGTGCCGGAGTTCCTCACCCTGCTCGCCGAGTGAGCCACGGTCGGGTCGCTGAACACTTCTGCCCGAGCGCTCTAGCTTTCGACAGTGCGGTGCAGACTGGCTGAGCGGTCCCGCCGTCACCGCGGCTCCCCGAACATCGGAGGACACGATGGATTTCGCCCTCAGCGACACCGAACGCGACATCCGGGACACCGCGCGCGATTTCATCCGCAAGGAAGTGATGCCGCTGGAACAGCAGGCGCTGCGGCGCGAACGGAATCACCAGCCGGCGTTGGAGCGCGACGAACTGCGCGATTTACAGGCCAGTGCCAAGGCGTTCGGATTTTGGGGGCTGTCCACTCCACATGAGTACGGCGGGATGGCACTGCCCGCGGTGCTGCAGTCGTTGATCGCCACCGAGGTCGGCCGATCGGTGGTGCCGTTCACCTTCGGCGGCGAGGCCGACAACATCCTGTTCCGGGCCAACGATTCCCAGCAGCAGGAGTACCTGCTGCCGACCATCGCCGGCGACCGGATCTCCTGCTTCGCGATCACCGAACCGGGTGCCGGATCCGACGTGGCGAACATTGGGCTGACCGCCCGCCGGGACGGTGACGACTGGAACCTGAACGGCGAGAAGACGTTCATCACCAAGGGAAACGACGCGGACTTCGCCATCGTCATCGCCTTCACCGGGGAGAAGGGTGTACGCAACGGCGGCGCCACCGCCTTCCTGGTAGATCGGGCGATGGGCTGGAAATCGGAGTTCATTCCGACGATGGGCGAGGGAGGTCCGGCCGCCCTGGTCTTCGACGATGTCCGGGTGCCCGGCAGCAACGTGCTCGGCGAGATCGGTCAAGGTTTCGACCTGGCCATGCAGTGGATCGGCAAGGGTCGCTACCTGATCCCGTCGCTGGCCATCGGGATCGCCGAACGGGCACTCGCGATGGCCATCGAGCAGGCCAACACCAGAGTGACCTTCGGCCGGAAGATTGGCGAGAACCAGGCGATCGCCTGGATGATCGCCGATTCCGAGGTGGAACTGGAAGCGGCCAGAAGCCTGGTACTGCGGGCGGCCTGGACCGTCGATCAGGGCCAGGACGCCCGGCACGCCTCGTCCATGGCCAAGCTCTACGGCGCCGGAATGGTCAACCGGGTGGTGGATCGGGTAATGCAGATCCACGGCGGAATGGGGTACACGAAGGAGCTTCCGGTCGAACACTGGTACCGACAGGTCCGGCTGTTCCGGATCTTCGAAGGTACCGACGAGATTCAGCGGTTGATCATCTCCCGCGACCTGCTCAAGGGCTACACGAAGCTGGGCGGAGCATGACGACGCTGTCGCTGGCGAGCATCCTGGCCGAAGCCGCTCGCTGGCGACCGGACAAGGTTGGGGTGATCGACGGCGCCCAGCGGGTGACCTACCGCGAGTTGTGGCAGCAGGCGCTCGGCTGCAGCGCGGCGCTGGCCGAACGGGGGATCCGGCCCGGTGATCATGTCGCGCTGATGTGCCCGAACGTCGTCGACTTTCCGCGTGCCTACTACGGCATCATCGCCGCCGGCGCCGTCGTGGTGCCGGTACATCTGCTGTTGACCGCGGACGAAGTGACCTACGTGCTCGGCGACAGCCGCGCCACCCTGCTGCTGTGCCACCTCTCGCAGCTGGCGATCGGCGCGAAAGCCGCTGCGGCAGCAGGCATTCCGGTGGTGACGATCGGCCGGACGTCCGGCGATGTCGAGCCCGGCATCGACCGGCTGGAAGACTCGACGGGTGGGTCACTGCAGCACTACGTCACCCGGCAGGCCGAGGATCCGGCGGTGGTGTTGTACACCAGCGGCACCACCGGCGTCTCCAAAGGGGCGGTGCTGACCCAGTTGAACCTGGTGATGAATGCCATGGTCGGGGTGTTCGATGCGCACGAGACCCGGGTCCAGGACATTGCTCTGGGCTGCCTGCCGCTGTTCCACACGTTCGGGCAGACGGTCGGCATGAACGGCGTCTTCCGCCGCGGCTCGACGCTGGTGATGCTGCCACGGTTCACCGGCGAGGCGGCCATCGAGCTGATGATCGCCGAACAGGTGGACACCTTCCACGGCGTGCCGATGATGTACATCGGACTGCTGGCCGCCGCCGCGGGACGGACCGATCTGCCGCGGCTTCGGCTCTGCATTTCCGGTGGCGCCGCATTGCCGGGTACCGTGCTGCAACAATTTGAAAAGTCTTTCGCCACCACGGTTTACCAGGGCTACGGCCTGTCCGAGACCTCGCCGACCGCGGCGACGAACCAGTCACATTTCGGCACCAGGATCGGCACCGTCGGCCACCCGGTGTGGGGCGTCGAGGTGGAGATCGCCCGGGCCGAGGTGGAGGACCGCATCGAGTTGCTCCCGGTCGGTGAACTCGGCGAGATCGTGATCCGCGGGCATAACGTGTTCGCCGGTTACCTGGGCCGGTCCGAGGAGACTGCGGCGGCTCTGGTCGACGGCTGGTTCCGCACCGGCGATCTCGGCCATACCGACACCGACGGCTTCATCACCATCGCCGACCGGAAGAAGGACGTGGTGATCCGCGGCGGCTTCAACGTCTATCCGTCCGAGGTGGAGCAGGTGCTGTCCCGACATCCGGCGGTCGCCCAGGTGGCGGTGATCGGACTGCCGGACGAGGTGCACGGCGAGGAGATCTGCGCGGTGGTGGTGGCCGCCGAGGGAATCGAGTTCCCGGCCGAGGACGAGTTCCTGGCCTGGGGGAGGCAGTACTTGGGTCGACACAAGTATCCGCGTCGGCTCGAGTTGGTCGACTCGTTGCCGACCGGGCCGAGCCACAAGGTGCTCAAGCGCGAACTGCGGCGCACCTATTCGAGCGAAACTCAGGCCGACAGTTCAGCCGAAGGCTGAGCGCGTCCGGTCAGCCGACCACCGGCCGATTCCGGCCTACCCTGGACAGGGTGACTTCCCCAGCAATCGAATCCGCCGCCCCCGAGATCACGACCGTCGGTGAACTGCGTGCGGTCGGACATCTGCACCGCACCGTCAAACAGGAGTTGCGCGACAATCTGGTCACCCGGCTCCGATCCGGACTTCCGTCGCTGCCCGGCATGGTCGGGCTGGACGACACCGTCGTTCCCGAGGTGGAGCGCGCGGTGCTCGCCGGCCACGATTTCGTGCTGCTCGGTGAACGCGGTCAGGGCAAGACCAGGCTGATGCGGACGCTCGCCGGCCTGCTCGACGAGTGGACGCCGGTAATCGACGGATCGGAGCTCAACGAGCATCCGTTCGCCCCGATCTCGGTCGGCTCCCAGGCCAGGGCCACCGAACTGGCTGACGAACTGCCGGTCGGGTGGCTACACCGCAGTCGTCGTTACGCCGAGAAGTTGGCTACCCCGGACACCAGCGTCGGCGATCTGATCGGTGACGTCGATCCGACCAGGATCGCCGAGGGCCGACATCTCGGCGATCCGGAGACCGTGCACTACGGTTTGCTGCCCCGCGCCAACCGCGGCATCTTCGGCATCAACGAACTGCCGGATCTGGCCGAACGAATCCAGGTCGGGCTGTTCAACGTGTTGGAGGAACGGGACATCCAGATCCGCGGCTATGCGCTGCGGCTGCCGCTGGATCTACTGGTGGTGGCCTCGGCCAACCCGGAGGACTACACCAACCGCGGTCGGATCATCACCCCGCTCAAGGACCGGTTCGGCGCCGAGATCCGCACCCACTACCCGACCGACACCGACGCCGAGGTCGACCTGATCCGGCAGGAGGCGGTGCTGGTCGCCGAGGTGCCCGAGCATCTGCTGCAGGTGATCGCTCGGCTCACCCATGAGCTGCGGGGCTCCACCTCGATCGATCAGCGGTCCGGGGTGTCAGCCCGGTTCGCGGTGGCCGCCGCCGAAGCGATCGGCGCCGCCGCGCTGCGGCGGGGTGCGCTGTCCGGCGAGGACGATCCGGTGGCCCGGATCGGCGATCTGGCACCGGTACTGAACACCCTGCGCGGCAAGCTCGAGTTCGAGATGGGCGAGGAGGGCCGGGAGGACGAGGTGCTGGAACACCTGCTGCGGATGGCTACCGCGGCGGTGTTCCGGGAACGGACCAGGGGATTGGATCTGAGTGGGCTGACCGAGCGGTTCGCCGACGACCTGATCGTCGAGACCGGTGCACTGGTACCGGGTCGGAAGCTGCTGGACCAACTCGGCACCGTTCGCGGGCTGTCCGGTCTGCTGACGGCTGTCGGGATCGGCGAGGACACCGTGACGCCGGGACAGGTGGCAGCGGCGGTCGAGTTCGCGTTGGAGGGGCTGTACCTGAATCGGCGGTTGAGCAAAGAGACTGCCGCCGGCACCACGATCTACGGGAGCTGACGATGGCACTGCCCGATCCGCCGGGCGGCCGCAATCGTCGGGACCGGTTCCGTTATCGGTCCTGGCGGGACGGGCCGGATCCGCTGGCACCGCCGTTCGACGTCCGTGCCGTGGTTGACGACATCGGCCAGCAGCTGATGACCGGCCGAAGCCTGCGTGACGCGCTGGAATCGTTGCGGCGCAACGGTTCGAGCGATCGCCAGGGCATCGACGAGCTGCATCGTCAGATCGCCGAGAAGCGCCGGGAGTTGTCCGAGCGCGGCGACCTGTCCGGCGCGCTGTCTGCGGCGCGAGCGGCACTGGACCAGGCACTGGCCGCCGAGCGGGAGACCCTGGCGGCCGCCGACGACGACGCGGCCCGGCTCGCCGAGATGACGCTGGAGGACCTGCCGGATACCACCGCCGCCGCCATCGGGGAACTACAGGACTACCAGTGGCGCAACCCCGAGGCAGCCGCGGCGTTCGCGGCGATCTCCGGCGGGCTGCGCGATCAGCTGCTGAGCCAGCAGTTCGGCGGCCTGAAGCAGGCGCTGAGCTCGCCGGATCCTGCTGCGCTGCAGGCAATCCGGGACATGATGGCGGACCTCAATGCGCTGCTCGCCGACCATGCCACCGGCACTGACACCGCGGAACAGTTCGACGAGTTCATGGACAAGCACAGCGAGTTCTTTCCCGAGCAGCCGGAGTCGGTGGACGAGCTGATCGACCAGCTGGCCCGCCGGCAGGCAGCGGCCGATCGGTTGATGCGGTCGCTGAGTCGCCAGCAGCGGCAGGAGCTGGAAGAGCTGATGGACGCCGCGATCGGTCAGGACATCGACCTGGCGTCGGAGTTGGCCCAGCTCCAGGACAATCTGCACAGCCTGCGACCGGGGATGATGCGCGGCCAGGGGTTCGACGTGGACGGCGATCAGCCGCTGGACTTCGGGCAGGCCGCCGGGGTGATCGGCGAACTGGCCGAGCTGGAAGAGCTGGAGGCCCAGCTCGCCGGCGAACATCCCGGCGCAACCCTTGACGATGTCGACGTCGAGATGGTCGAGCGGCATCTCGGCGGCGCCGCCGCCGGCGACGTACGGGCGTTGCGCGAGCTGGAGCGGGAACTGGAACGGCAGGGCTGGGTGCGTCGGTCCGTCGACGGCTTGTCGTTGTCGCCCAAGGCATTACGCAGGCTCGGGCAAACTGCCCTTCGGCAGATCTTCGCCCAACTCGACGCCCGCGGTACCGGCGGACACGACGATCAGCGGACCGGCGCCGCCGATGAACGGTCCGGTGCCTTTCTGCCGTGGGAGTTCGGCGGGGAGCAGCGCTTCGACGCCGTCCGAACGGTCACCAACGCGGTACTGCGGGCGGCGTCCTCGACACGCGAATCCGACCGTGCCGATATCGACCGTGCCGATACCGACCGTGCCGATAACGACCGTGCCGATACCGACCGTGCCGATTCAACCCGTGCCGATTCCCGGGCCGGACTTCCGATCCGACTGGAGCCGGACGACTTCGTGATCGCCGAGACCGAACGGCGAACCAGCGCGGCGGTGGCCCTGTGCGTCGATCTGTCGTTCTCGATGGTGACGCAGGACCGCTGGCTGCCGATGAAGCAGACCGCGCTGGCCCTGAGCCACCTGATCGCCGGCCGGTTCCGGCAGGACGCCCTGGAGATCATCGGGTTCGACCGGGTGGCGCGCACCATGACCCCGATGGAACTGGCCGAGGTGGAGCCGGAATGGGTCAAGGGCACCAACCTGCAGCACGCGTTGATGCTGGCGGCCCGGCACGTTCGCCGGCACCCGGCGGCCGAGCCAGTGATCCTGGTGATCACCGACGGCGAACCGACCGCACACCTGGCGGATGGATTCCCGGTGTTCTCCTGGCCACCGATGCCGGAAACCATCAAGGCGACGGTGGCCGAGGTCGACGTGGTGGCGAAGATGGGCGCCACCCTGAACATCTTCCGGCTGGGCGACGATCCGGGATTGGTCCGGTTCGTCGATGCCATCGCCCGGCGGGCCGGCGGCCGGGTCTTCGCGCCGGCCGCCGATCGGCTGGGTGAGTACGTCGTCAGTGACTATCTGCGGGCCCGCCGGGGCCGCGGTCGCTGAGTGCTGACCGAGCCTTGGTAGCGAACACAATAATGTTTGCGCCAACAACGCTGCACTCGAAAGGTTGCCATGACGATGCGTGTTCGCGCCGACCAACCGGTGAGTTTCACCCGAGGAGTGATCAGCACGGTCGACGGCCAGTTCCGACGCGACGGCCGCGAGCATCGCATTCTGTCCGGGTCCCTGCACTACAGCCGGGTGCACCCGGAGCTGTGGGCGGCTCGACTGCGGACGATCGCGGTGATGGGGCTGAACACCGTCGACACCTACGTCCCGTGGAACTTCCACCAGCAGCGCCCCGGACAGGCCGACTTCACCGGCTGGCGCGATCTCCCCCGTTTCGTCGACCTGGCCGCCGCCAGCGGACTCGACGTGATCGTCCGCCCGGGACCGTACATCTGCGGCGAGTGGGACAACGGCGGGATGCCGGCCTGGCTGCAGTTCGACGGCCCGATGCCGTTGCGCTGCAGCGACTCTCGCTTCCTGGCAGCCGTCGGACGATGGTTCGACGAGTTGATCCCTCGGGTCGCCGCACTGCAGGCGTCGGCCGGCGGACCGGTGATCGCGGTGCAGGTCGAGAACGAGTACGGCTCCTTCGGGGACGACGCCGAGTACCTCCGCTGGTTGCACCAAGCGCTGGTCGATCGGGGGTTGGACTGCCTGCTGTACACCGCCGACGGGCCGACGCCGCAAATGCTCGACACCGGTGGAGTGCCCGGGGTGCTCGCGACGGCGACCTTCGGCAGTCGACCGGCGGAGGCATTCGCCCTGCTCACCGACCGGCACCCGGACGATCCGCTGATGTGTTCGGAGTTCTGGAACGGTTGGTTCGACCACTGGGGAGAGCCGCACCACGTCCGAGCCGCCGGCAGTGCCGCCTCGGCACTGGCCGAAATGCTGGACTTGGGTGGCTCGGTGAACCTGTACATGGTTCACGGCGGCACCAACTTCGGGCTCTGGTCCGGAGCGAATTTTGCCGACGGGAAGCTCCAGCCGACCGTCGCCTCCTATGACTCGGACGCGCCGATCACCGAGGACGGCCGCTGCAGCGAGAAGTATCGGCAGTACCGCAGATTGCTGGAACCGATCACCGGTGCGCCGGCCGCTCCACCTGGGGAGTGCAGTGAGCCGTGCCGGTTGGCCGGCCGCCGGCTCCGGCCGCACCGGACCGCCGAACTGCTGACCGCGCTGCGGGGCATCGCCGGACCGCCGGTCGCCGGCCCAGTTCCACTGACCATGGAGCAGCTGCGGCAGTCCTCCGGCCTGGTGCTCTACAGCGCCCGGCCCACGCTGCCGCCGACCGCCGGTGCGCTGCGGATCGATGGTCTGGCCGACCGGGCGCAGGTGTACCTCGACGGACGGTTGGCCGGCACCCTGGACCGCAACGAGCCGGACAGCCTGATCGACCTGGCCGGGATGGGCCGCAGCGTCGAGCTGGATCTGGTGGTGGAGAACCAGGGCCGGATCAACTACGGCTCGCGACTCGGCGAGGGCAAGGGCATCCTCGGCGGCGTGCTGGTGAACCGCAGCCTGGTTCATGGCTGGCAGAGCCGGTCGATCGACCTGCAGGAACTGGACGCACCGGAGTTCGACCCGAGTTGGCCGGCCGCTCAGGACAGCGCCCCGCAGCTCGCCGGATTCGCCGTCGAGATCGACCAGCCGGCGGACGGTTTCCTGGCGCTGCCCGGCTGGGCCAAGGGGTTCGTCTGGATCAACGGTTTCCTGCTCGGCCGGTACTGGGAGATCGGACCGCAGCGCACCCTGTACGTGCCGCGGCCGCTGTGGCGGGCCGGCCGCAACGACATCGTGGTGCTCGAACTGGAACGTGGTGCTGGGGAGATCGCCCTGGTCGACGGCCCGGAACTGGGGCCGACGGAGGAGGACGTGGAGTCATTCTGACCGGACGGTCGGCGGCCTCGGCGACCCTGGGCCCTCGGCGACTCTGGGCCCTCGGCGCTCCGGGCCAGATGTTTGCGCCCGAGTTTCGTGCCGCCACCCTGATCCGGCGGCATCGATCTTTCGTGAGTCGGATGCGCTGGTCATGCCGCGCACTCGGGGCCGTGGACCCGGTGGCTCAGGTAATGAGGTGGGCCGCCAGGCCGGCGGTGATGAAGGCGCCGTACCGCTGTCGGTTCCAGCCGCTGCGTTTCACCAGCAGCTCGTACACCTCGGGTGAACTGTAGGTCCACAAGATGTCGCTGGCCTGCGCGACGGACATGCCAGCGGGCAGGTGACCGGCTCGGGCCAGGTGTCGGGCGTTCTTGGTCATTCGGGTTCGGCGGTTTTCGTCGAGTTCGCGCGCCAGCCCGGCCAATTCGGGGTCGTGCGCGGCGGCGACCTGGACCAGTAGCAGGATCGGCGCGACCCGGGGTGCGACCTCGGCGGCCAGCTGGCCCCAGCCGCGTAGCACGGTGTGGAGATCGCCGGCGGCCAGGGCGTCGGATCGGGTTTCGGCCGCGACGGGGCCGATGCCGCGCAGGGCATGCTCGACGACGGCGCGGACCAGGGTCGGTTTGCCCGGGAAGCGTTTGTACACCGACTCCGCGGACACTCCGCACGCCCGCGCGAGTTTCGGGATGGTCAGCGCGGCGTAGCCCTCACGCAGCAGCATTTCGCGCGCTGCGCCGATCAGCGTCGCGCGGACCTGCTCAGCCTGGGCCCGGCGGCCCGCACCGTCGTAGCGTCGCTTGACTTCGGCCATCACCCGCTCCATACTCGATATTAGTTACACGCCACTGTAACGGAAATGAGAGTCCGATGCCCGCCGATCTGGACCCCTTCCTGGCCACGCTGCTGCACGCCACGAATGCGCACGACCTGGACGCCCTGGTGGACTGCTTCGACACGACCTATCACAACGAGGCGCCCGCCCACCCTGGTCGAGACTTCCAGGGACGGGAGCAGGTGCGGGCCAACTGGCGGCAGATCTTCACCTTCGTGCCCGATGTGCACGCCGGAGTGCTGCGCTGGGCGGCGGACGGCCCCGAGATCTGGTCGGAGTGGGAGATGAGCGGCACCCGCCTGGACGGCACCCGGCACCTGATGCGTGGCGTGATCATTTTCGGTGTCCGGGCCGGGCTGGCCACCTCGGCGCGCTTCTACCTCGAACCGGTCGAGGAGGCCAGTGTCACCGTCGATGACGCCGTGCGCGCCCAGCTGCACGCGGATACCCCGTCATGATCGTGACCACATGATCGTGGTGGCCGGCGGCAGCGGACTGCTGGGCCAGCACGTGGTCAGCGATCTGGTCGCCCATGGCGAGCGGGTCCGCGCACTCGTCCGCGACCCCGGGCGCGCGCGCGGCGTCTTGGGCGACGTCGACGTCGACGTGGTCGCCGGTGACGTGCGACGCCGTGAGGGTCTCGACGAGCTGGTTGCCGGCGCACGCGTCGTCGTCTCGGCCGTGCATGGCTTCCTCGGTGGTCGCGGCGCCGGGCCGGTCCAGGTCGACGAGCGCGGAAACGCCAACCTCGTCGACGCCGCGTGCGCTGCTGGCGCGGACGTCGTGCTGGTCTCCGTCCTCGGCGCCTCCTCGGACAGTCCAGTCGAACTGTTTCGCGCCAAGCACCGGGCCGAACAGCACCTTCGCCGCAGCGCGACACCGTGGACGATCGTGCGCCCGGCCGCCTACCTGGAGACCTGGCTGACCGTCCTCACCCAGACCGCCGGCAGATCGGGGCGACCGCTGATCTTCGGGCGCGGGCAAGCGCCCATCCGGTTCGTTTCCGTTCTGGACGTCGCATCGGTCGTCACTCGCGCCGCCACCGACGCGACGCTGCGCGGTCAGGTGCGCGAGGTCGCCGGCGAGCCGCTCACCATGACTGACCTCGCCCGCGCCTTGCAGGACGCGCGCGGCTGGCACGGCTCCCCGCGTCACCTGCCCCGCCCGGTATTGCGCACCCTGGCCGTCGCCGCCCGCCCGATCAGCCCGGCCTTCGCCCGTCAGAACCACACCGCGCTCGCGATGGACACCGGACAGTTGGCCGTCGACGTAGCCATTGCCAACACACTCGGCTTGCCGACGCACACCGTGTCCGACGTGCTCGCCAGATTCGTCGCCCGCTGACCCCATCATGCGCCAGATGCGCTCGTACGGCCGATGCCGCCGACGATCCGGTAGCCGCGGAACCGATCAGGATTCGACGGCGGCGGCCAGTTGGGCGAGCGAGCCGTCCAGTTGATCCGCGCTCACCAGCGGAAACTTGATCTTCTGCAGCAGGGCCGGATCGGTCACCTTCGACCAGTCGTAGGTGAGGGCGACATCGGTGGAATCATGCCCGTTGGGGGTGAGCTCGTACAACCACTCCCAGCCGGGCGGATCGGTGTCGGCCGGCGCGGTCTTCCAGGCGATCAGCTTGTTGGCCGCGAATCCGGAGACGGTGTTGTCGGTCTGGTAATCGCCGCCCATGTGGTCGCCGGACATGTTCATCCGGAACACGTCCCCGGTCGCCGAGATCCGTTGTGGCTTCTCGGCCGACCGGATGAAGCCGGATCCGTCGAACTGCTGGTGGGTGTCCGGATTGGTGAGCAGATTGAAGATCTTCTCGGCCGGAACGGGAATGGTCCTGGTGACTGTCAGCTTGTCGTCCATCGGTCCAGTGTGCACCTCCCGCATCCGGACGCAGGGTCCGGCCGGTCGCCGACGTCTTCGGGAAGTAGAGGTCCGGGTGGATCGATTGCCCGCCCGCTCTGGGCAGGCTGCGGTCTTTCCGGTCTGACCGCCGCCGACGCGGCACTGTTGTGACCGACGCATCCGCGGACGTGCGACTGTCGCTCGGGCCTGAGTGCTGCTGCGGCGCGCGCGGGTCCGTCGCCTCTGGGTGTGCAGCGAATGTCGTCCTCGCCCCGGACCGCGCCTACCCTCGATCCACCGATGTTGCCGAGGAAGCAGATGCGGCTGGACGGGTCATGAGGCAGTTCGTCGGCTGCGCCGGTACTTCGCGGCCCGGGCGCGGTTCTGGCAGGTGACCGAACAGAAGCGCCGCCGTCCGGCGGGTGAGCCGTCGATGTAGATGTCCGCGCAGCCGCCGTCAACGCAGACCCCAAGGCGGCCGGGATCCTCGTCGCACAACTGCGTACGTAGGGCCAGCAGAGCCGCGGCCAGCAAAGCGTCGTGGGTGTCCACCCGCCAGGTTCGCCGTACCTCGCCGGCCGCCAGTTCGAGGTCGAGTCGTACATCGATACCTGTCAGTAAGCCGGAGACCGCGGCGACTCGAGCCGCCGTGCCCACCGACGCGAAGACCCCGAAAATCGTGTCCGCCAGCCGGATCAGCTCGGTGTCGGTCAGTACGTCCGCTACCGAGGCTGGGACGCCCGCACGGCAGACGTGATCGCCGAGCGGTGGCATCTCCGACCGGGCACCTGCACGGCGAGGCTCGACGCCCCACCCGTTCACCAGTTCGACCAGGGCATCGAGCGGCATCGGCCTCACCAGAACTCGCACCTCACCAAGATAACGCGTTGACCTCAGTTATGGCGTTGCGACGCCGAGCCCCGGCTCTGTAACGTGATGATTTCCATAATCACGTGATGGCACGGAGGAACGATGACGGCGCGGATGCGCGATGTTGCCCAGCGGGCCGGTGTCTCGTTGAAGACCGTCTCCAACGTCATCAACCACTACCCGCACGTCACGCCGACGACCCGGGCGAGGGTGGAAGCCGCGATCGCCGAGCTCGACTATCGCCCCCACCTCGGTGCCCGTTCGTTGCGCAGTGGACGCTGGGGCGTGATCGCGCTGGCGATTCCCGATCTTGCGCAGCGGTACTTCGCCGGCCTCACTGCCGCCGTCGGCCGGGCGGCGAAGAACCGTGGCGTCGGCGTTCTGATCGAACAGACAGAGGGCGACGCCATTGCGGAAGAACTCGTCCTCGACGGTCTCCATGATCGGTTGGTCGACGGGATTCTGTTGTGGCCGACGACATCAGTCGGCACTGCGGCCCCGAGCAGACCGGTGGTCCTGCTGGGGAACGGACGTTCTGACCTAGCCTTCGATCGAGTCTCGTTTGGAAACGTACTGTCGCCGATCGCACCGTCCACCCACCACGAGACGTTGGCCGACGCGGCGGTAGGACTGCTCTTGGACCGCGTGGCCGGCGTCGGTTCGGCTGGACGACGCCACATCGTGGTCCCGACTGTCTCGTCGACCTTGCCGCGCTTCAGTTCTTCATCGAGCGCCGCCGGCGCCCCGCCGGCCCAGTCGCGCCACCGCATGACAGCGGGACGCTGATCTGGACGAGCCCATGTCATGAACCGGTCGCGAGGCGCCGGTCGTTGCAAAGACGCAGGGGAAGCTCCGCGACGACGGCTTCAGCGTCCAAACGCCCAGGCCACCATCAGCGGGAACTCGGCTTGCCAGAACGGGTCGCCGTGGTTGCCGATCCGCTCGGTCATCACGACGTCCGCATCTGCACCTCGCAGTGCGTCCGCCCACCGGGTCGCGTTCTCGAGGAAGAACGGCTCCAGCGTGCCGGCGACGAGGTAGGTGCGCGGAAGCGGGCTCGGCATCACGGCAGGCGGGCGATAGCCGCCACCGGGCGAGGCGGAAAACACCACGCTGTAGACGCCCGGATGCCGAAGGCCCATGGCGAGCGCGAGCTCTGCACTCGCCGACACGCCGCACACTGCGGTGCGTTCGGCCGGCAACGCGACGCTGAAGCGCGACCGCACCCAGCTGCGGACGTCGTCGACGAAGAAGCTTTCGTGGGCCGCGAACCGTTCCTCGTCGAGCGACGGTGAGTACTCATGGACGCGCGCCATCTCATCCTCATCGTCCGTGCGGTAGGCACCGACGATCATCGTGGGCGGTACGTCGGCAGCCTCGAGGTGCCCGCCCCACTGCGAGATCAGCTGACCGTCACCGGCGAACACAACTGCCTCAGGCGGATCGGGCGGCACATATACCGTGACCTGCCGGCCGCCGTCGTACTCGAACGTCTCGGTGACGAGCTCTCCCGCTATCCGATCAGCATGAGCTGGTTCCGGCGCCGATTCGACAACACCTGGTCCTGCGGCTGCCTGGTCATCCATCGGTTGCACCTCGATCTTTCAGGCGATGTGGGGCAGCCTACGACCAGTAGCGGTGGACCTCCGGGTCGGAGCCGCCGCGGACATCGCGGATGTGCACGTGCTTGCCGACGTCCGGCGATTCGAGCATGTAGGGCACGCCGTCGAAGACGCCGAGGTAGATGGCGACGTGACCGCTGTAGCCGATGATGTCGCCCGGCAGCGCCTCCTTCCACGGCACCCCGGTGCCCGCAGATCGTTGTGTTGAGGAGTTGGTGCCGATGCGGAAACCGGCCTGCTGCAACACGTATCCGGTCAATCCGGAACAGTCCAGACCGACCAGGCCCTGGCAGGAGTTCTTCGCGCCGCCGCCGCGTGAGCAGCCTTCGTCGGCCGGTCCGTCCGCGGTGCCGCCGCCCCAGACGTAGGGGGTGCCCAGCACGGCCAGGCCGGCCGCCACTCCCTTGGCCATCTGCGGGGTCGGCGCGGTGATCGTCCGGCCGGCCAGGCCCTCCGGGACGAACGCATTGTCCGGAATCGTCACCCCGGCGCCGTTGACCTCGACCGACTTCTCGCCGAGGGTGCCGAAGTACCGGGCGAACAGGAAGTAGAAGTTGCGGTTGCCGTAAGTACTGCAGGCGTCGCCGACCCCCGGATAGGAAGCCAACGCCGCGGAGTTCGGCTGGTAGGGCGTGTAGTTGTACAGCGACGCGGTGGCCTTGTTGCGAATGGTGACTGCCGCTCCACCACAACCGCTTTCCTCGACGTTGTAGAGGATGGTCGTCTGCTGGCCGGCGTGGTAGTGGTACTCGTCCGGGTTCACCACGTACCGCGACCACTGCTTGGCCATCCCGGCGGCCTGGTTGAAGAATCCGGCGTGCTCAGGATCGCAGCGGGCGCTCCCGCCCGGCCCGGTGTCCGGGCAGTGCCAGCCCCACGCCGCGTCGTAATCCGATTTCGCCACCTCGGAGTCGGTCAGCAGACCGGACTCCTTCTGCAACGTCACCAGCATCACCTGCGGGTTGATGTGGCAGGCCACCGACACCTTCCAGATCACCTCGGCGGCGTCGTCGGTGCCACCCGGGATCTTCAGGCAGAACTCGTTGGCCGGGATGGTCGGGATCCTCAGCCGGATGTTCTTCAGGCACTGATCACCGGTGCACGATCGACCCTGCGACTCGATGAAGGCGCGGATCTGCTTGAGCGTCATCGCCTTGGCGTTGTAGAAGACTTCGTCGGAAATGATGAATCCGGGGTCGAAGGTCTGCGGCACACCGGTTTTCGCCTCGCCGTCCTGCGGGCAGCTGTCGGCCGACGGGTGAAAGTCGTAGGCAGGTGTCTTGGCCAGCAGCTTCTTGACCAGTGCGGCGCTGGTGGTCCGCCAGCCGTTGTACTTCAGCCGCTGGCCGTGTTGTTGCACCAATTCGGCCAGTGCCCAGTCGGGGCGGGCATCGGTGGCGTACTTCGGTGCCTTGGCCAGCAGCACGCTGTAGAACATCCGGGTGGCGCCGATCGCATCGGCCCGGTCGTATCTGAGGTAGCCCTTCTTCGGTTGCTGGAACAAGCCGAGCAGGTCACCGTCCTTGGCGAACGGATCCAGCGACGATTCGTTCATCGCGGCCAACAGGGCGATCCGGATGCCGCGCCGATCGATCTTGGCGGCCTTGCCGACGGAGATGATGGTGGCCCCGGTCTGGACCTGCGCGTCGGCCAGCTTGGCCCGGCCGAAGGTGCCGCCGGTGGGTGCTGGTCCGGGCGTCCGCTGGGTGGTGTTGCAGGCGGTATTGCCCTTCGGCGTCCCGGTCAGGAACGGCACACCGGCCGGGCGGAAGCTGACTTGACCCGCCGTGCTGGATCCGTCGATCGCCGGCACCGGCTGATCCGTCGGGATCTCGGTCACCGGATCCACCGTGGCCGAGTCGACTGTGGCCGGGTCCACCGCCGGAGCGGGCACGGTCGGGGCCGCCGCCGCCAGCCTGCCGGCCACCAGCGCGGACGGCACCGCAAGCCCGATGACGACGGCCAGCGCCGCCAACCGGTGGGTCCAACGACGGGATTGACGCCGTTCGGGCGCAGCACTCGACGGTGCGGAAGGAACAACGGGCATGGCGCTCTGACGTCGGGAGTCACCCGGATGTTCCACCCGGCTGCCCCTTTCTCCGCCAATTCCCCGTGTGCTGGTCATGAACGACCGGGCATCGTCTTCGACGTTAAGCGGCAGCAATGAGCGGGGTCGATGGGGAGAACTCCCCGTCAGCGGAGCGAAGGTTGCCCGCCGATCTCGTGGGTGCGCTCTTCGCGCATGGTGCGCAGGTGGACCGCCGCCCAGGTTCGAAACGGTCGCCAGGCTTCGGCGACTTCGGCCAGCGTGCGGTCCGCGCCATAGCGCTCGGCGACTTCGGCCTCCAGCCGACGCTCGTGCCGGGGCACGGCATCCGGCGCGTTCGCACCGCGAATGACGACCAGATCTGCGGCGAACGGGCCGAGGCCCTTGATCTGCTGCACCAGCTGGACGGCCTCCTGCGGATCCATCGATCGCAGCGTCGTCCCGTCCAGCCGCCCGTCCAGCGCACCCTCGGCAACCGCACGCAGGTACTCGCCCTTGCGGCCCGGCAGGTCGAGGTCCAGGGTGCGCAGCTGCTCCGGTGTCGGGAATGCACCGTCGTCGCCGTGCCGGGCGATCAGGTCGTCACGCAGCCGGGCGGCCTGGGTGATCCGGATCCGCTGGGACAGCACCGACCAGGCGGCCGCCTCGAACGGCGAGTGGAAGCCGCAGGGCCGCAGACCCGGCAGCAGCTGCTGCGCGGTGGCGATCACCGGGTCGCGGCGGCCGACGTCGGGCCAGCCGCGGGCGTCGACGTCCAGCGACAGGAACCGGCGGGTCTGCGCTGCCGCGACCGCCAGGTCGCCCTCGCCGGACACGTCGATCCGGGCGGTACTGCCGTGCTGGGTCACCTCGACCTCGGCGCGAGACCAGTCGCTCTCGACGAGGAAGACCGTGTGCAACTGCTCGGCCCGACCCGGCGATGCCGCCAGCGCTGCGGGGGCGAAGCCCTCCCAGAACGTCCGGCTGGTGGCCAACGACCACGGTCCGAGCACCTCGACGGTCAGCTGATGGTGCGTCATCGGGTTCTCCGGCCCGGCATCAGGCCTGGTCGTGGATGGTGACGGCGTATCCGTCCGGATCGGTGAAGGTGAACATCCGTCCGAACGGACCGTCCGACGGTTCTGCCAAGATCGGGACGTCGGCGGCGACCAGCTGGTCGTGCAGGGTTTGGGCGTTGTCGGCGTGCAGCCACAGCGCCACCCCGAGCCCCGGTCGCGGTGCCGCGGCGTCCAGGTCGACGCCGGGCAGTGGCTCGCGGACCGCGAACGGGATGGGCGCGGTGTCGAAGACCACCGCACCGGGCGGGCGGGCTGCGGCCCGGCGCAGGCCGAGTTGCGTCTGGTAGAAGTCGGCCGAGCGGTCCAGGTCGCGGACCTGCAGGGCGAGGAAGTCGGGTCCGGTGACTGGCATGAGATGTCCTCTGATTGGTGTGTCAGGACGTTGACATCAGTATCTTGTGTCAAGATGTTGACATGTGTCAAGTCGGTGCGGTGGATCCGCGGGCGGCGCAGCCGGCCGGGGAGTTGGACGAGGTGGTCGGCTACGTCCTCAAACGGGCCGCCGCCGCGCTGCGGACCAGGATGGACACTGCGCTGCGGCCACTGGAGCTCACCGTTCCGCAGTACGCCTGCCTCGAGCTGCTGCGGCGGCGTCCCGGCCTGTCCAACGCCGAGCTCGCTCGAGGAGCGTTCGTCACCCGTCAGTCCATGAACGGGGTGCTACGCGGTCTTCTCAACCGGGGCCTGCTCACCCGGCCGACGACCGCCCCGCACGGACGGGCCCGGCCCACCCAACTCACCCCCGCCGGCCGCGAACAGCTGCTGGCGGCCGGCGCCGCGGTCCGCGCCATCGAAGAGCAGATGCTCTTGTCGCTACCGCCGGCCCGCCGACGCCAGCTGCTCGACGATCTGGCCACCTGCGCCGCAGCGCTGAACCAGGAATTCAGCGACCAGCCCGCCGAGACTTGAGCCGTCAACTGGAAGGCTCCGTCCGGATACCGTTGACGCGAGTGCTACCCATTCGACGCACGGCCGATCCCGGTCCGCCCTGGCGAACGAAGCGGCCTGGCAGATCTACTGGACATCTTCGGGACATCTTCGGGCGACCGGAACATCGAATTGCCAGACCCCAAGGAGGCGACAGATGGACGACGTCACGATCTGGCTGCTGGATTCCGATCCGGCGATCCGGTGGCAGGTGCTCCGCGACCTCACCGACGTACCAGCCGCCGAGGTGGCAGTAGAACGCGCCCGGGTGGCCGGGACCGGCTGGGGGAAGCGGCTCCTCGACCTGCAGACGGACGGGCAGTGGGCCGGCGGCGCCTGCTTCCCGAGTGCCGACTGGCGAGCTCCGAGGCCAGTCGTCGGTGATCCGGACGGTCAGCCTTGGACCGCGACGCTGCCAACCCTCCGGCTGCTTCGCGACCTCGGCATCGACCCGGCCGACCCTGCTGTACGCGCCGCGGTGGACCAGGTCCGAGAGCACGCCACCTGGGAGTATGCCGGTGAGCCGTTCTTCGACGGCGAAGTCGAGCCGTGCATCAACGGCGGCACCGTGGCGATCGGCGCGTACTTCGGCGAGAACGTCGACGGCATCGTCGGCCGGCTGCTCGGCGAGCAGCTCGACGATGGCGGGTGGAATTGCGATGCCGAGAACGGGTCGACCAGGTCGTCGTTCCACACCACGATCTGTGTGCTGGACGGGTTGCTGGAGTACGAGCGCGCCGGCGGAACGAATCCGGTCGCAGATGCGAGAAGACGCGGTGAGCAATACCTGCTGGTGCGCAACCTGTTTCGCCGCGCGAGCACCGGACAGGCCGCCGACCCCGACTGGCTGCAGTTCTCGTTTCCGGTGCAATGGCACTACGACATCCTGCGTGGGCTCGATTACTTCCGGTCTATCGGCGGCAGCCCTGATTCGCGGCTGTCCGAGGCCGTCGAGCAGGTCCGAGCCAAGCAGCAATCGGATGGCAGCTGGTTGTTGGAGAACTCCCACCCAGGTCTGGCGCACTTCGAGCTGGAGGACGGCGACGGCAAGCCGAGCCGCTGGAACACCCTGCGTGCACTCCGCGTCCTGCGCTGGTACGACGCCACTGGGTCCTAGCCGCGGTGTTCTAGCGTGGGCGTCATGACGTCACAGCAGACCACCGGTGAACTGATCGCCAGGGTGACCGGTCGGCTCGGCCACCTGACGCTCAATCGACCGACCAAGATCAATGCGCTGAGCGTCGAGCTGATCACCGCTGTGCAGCAGTGCTTGCAGTCCTGGGCGGATGACGACGACGTCGAGGTGGTGCTGATCGACGGCGCCGGCGACCGGGGACTGTGTGCCGGGGGCGACATCAAGGCGTTGTACGAAGGCGTGCTGACCGACGCCGGGCCGGGGGAGTTCTTCACCCGGGAATACGCCATGAATGCCGCTATCGCGCACTACCCGAAGCCGTTCGTGGCGATCATGGACGGCATCACGATGGGCGGTGGCCTGGGCATTTCCGGTCACGGCAGCGTCCGGATCGTCACCGAACGGACCCAGGTGGCCATGCCGGAAACGTTGATCGGGCTGTTCCCGGATGTCGGTGCGCTGTACCTGCTGGCGCGCTGCCCCGGCGAGTGGGGAACGCACCTGGCGCTGACCGGTGCCCGCCTGGACGCGGCCGGCGCGATTGCGGCTGGCCTGGCCGATTACTACCTGCCGACCGCCGAGCTACCGGCGGTGATCGAGCAGCTAGCCGACGGCAGCTCCGCGCTGTCGACGATCCGTTGGTCGGAGCCACCACCGGCAGCGGACCAGCCGCCGGACTGGATCGATGCCTGCTACGCCGGCGACCGGATCGAGGACATCCTGCAGCGACTGGACGCCCGGCCGGAGGGGCCGGCCCGAGACGCTGCGAGGATCATCAGGGCGATGTCACCGAATTCGGTGAAGGTGACGTTGGCGGCGATCCGTCGGGCGGCCGCCATGACGGTTGACGAGGTGCTGGCCCAGGACCTGGCACTGATGCGGCACTTCATGGACCATCACGATCTGCGGGAAGGCATCAGGGCGCAGGTGATCGACAAGGATCGGCAACCGATCTGGGAGCCACCGACGCTGGCCGGTGTCAGCGATGCCGAGGTGGCGGCCTTCTTCGACTGAGGTCTTTCCGGGGCAGGTTCTGCGTCGTCGGCGGCCCGCAGCGGTCTAGCGTGCTGCACAACCGCGTCGATCCGCGACGCTCGGCAGCTCGGAGTCCCCATGTGGTCCAGCATGTTCAGCTTCGACATCCCGGTGCTGGAAAAGATCCTGCGCACCATTCTGGTCTACCTACTGATCGTGGTGATCTTCCGGCTGGTCGGTCGCCGATCGTTGGCCCAGTCGAACACCCAGGACCTGGTGGTGATGCTGCTGTTGTCCAATGTGGTGCAGAACGCGGTGATCGGATCCGACAACACTGTGCTGGGCGGTGTGGTCGGTGCGGTCACGTTGGTGTCCGTCAATGCGTCGATCGACTATCTGACGTATCGGTACCCGACGCTGCGCGTGCTGTTCCAGGGCCATTCGGTGGATGTCGTCGTCGACGGCCGACCGATCACCAAGGAACTGGACCGGCTGACGATCAAGTCGGGCGATCTGGACCACGCCATCCGGATGCAGAACGGCAACGAGATCGCCGAGGTCTCCCGCGCCGAGATGGATCCCAACGGTCACCTGTTGATCACCCTGCAACCGCAGGACCGGTCGGCGACCGCCGGCGACATCGCCGCGTTGAACGCCCGTCTCGACCGGATCGAGGAACTGCTCCGGGCGGGATGACGGTGCTGCTGTCACCCCGCCCGGACGTCCGTCCGCGGAGCTGGGCCGGATCTGCCGGGCCGCGATCGGCTCAGCTGCGGCCGGGTGCTCCACCGCCTGGCATCCCGCCGGCGCCCGCCGGTACCGGTTGCTCCGGCTGATCTTCGTCGCCGATCGGCGCCGCGAACTGCGACTGGTACAGGTCGTAGTAGGCGCCCTCGGAAGCGATCAGCTCGGTGTGGGTGCCCTGCTCGACGATGCTGCCGTTCTCCATCACCAGGATCAGGTCGGCATCCCGGATGGTGGACAACCGGTGGGCGATCACGAAGCTGGTCCGGTCGCTGCGCAGCGCCGCCATCGCGTGCTGCACCAGCAGTTCGGTGCGGGTGTCGACCGAACTGGTCGCCTCGTCCAGGATCAGCAGCGACGGATCGGCCAGGAATGCCCTGGCGATGGTGATCAGCTGCTTCTCGCCGGCCGAGACGTTGCTGCCCTCGGAGTCGATCACCGTGTCGTAGCCGTCCGGCAACGAACGGACGAACCGATCAACATAGGTGGCGGTCGCCGCGGCGACGATCTCCTCCTCGCTGGCATCCGGTTTGCCGTAGGCGATGTTCTCCCGGATGGTGCCGCCGAACAGCCAGGTGTCCTGCAGCACCATGCCGATGCCGGAGCGCAGATGTTGCCTGGTCAGTGTCGCGATGTCGGTGCCGTCCAAGGTGATCCGGCCACCGTCCAACTCGTAGAACCGCAGCACCAGGTTCACCAACGTGGTCTTGCCGGCGCCGGTCGGACCGACGATGGCCACGGTGTGGCCGGGGTCGGCGACCAGCGACAGATCCTTGATCAGGGGCGTGTCCGGCGAGTAGGAGAAACTGACATGCTCGAACTCGACCCGGCCGTGCTGATCGTCGGGGGCGACGGTGGCCGGCCGAGCCGGGTCGGGGCGCTGCTCCGGTTCGTCCAGCAACTCGAACACCCGCTCCGCCGAGGCGACTCCGGACTGCAGCACGTTCGCCATCGATGCCACCTGGGACAGCGGCTGGGTGAACTGGCGTGAGTACTGGATGAAGGCCTGCACGTTGCCCAGGCTGATCGCGCCGGTCGACACCCGCAGTCCGCCGACCACGGCAACCAGCACGTAGGTCAGGTTCCCGATGAACATCATCGACGGCATGATGATCCCGGACACGAACTGCGCTCGGAAACTCGACTCGTACAGCTCGGCATTCTTGGCCCGGAACCCGTCCTGGACCTCGTGTTTGCGGCCGAAGACCTTGACCAATGAATGCCCGGTGTAGAACTCCTCCACCTGGCCGTTCAGCTCGCCGGTGCTCCGCCACTGCGCGATGAACTGCTTCTGACTGCGCTTGGCGATCTTCGCAGTGAGCACGAAGCTCAGCGGAATGGCGATGATGGCGATCAACGACAGCAACGGCGAGATGATCAGCATCATGATCAACACACCGATCACCTGTAGCACGCTGGTGAGCAGCTGTGACATGGTCTGCTGCAACGATTGTGAGACGTTGTCGATGTCATTGGTGACCCGGCTGAGCACCTCGCCGCGCTGCTGGGTGTCGAAGTACTTCAGCGGCAGTCGATTCAGTTTCGCCTCGACGTCGGACCGCAGGTCGCGGACCGTGCGATTCACCACGCTGGCCAACAGGAAGCCCTGGGCCCACAACAGCAGCGAGCTGATCACGTAGATGGCCAGGACGATCATCAGGATCGTCCCGAGCTTGCTGAAGTCGATCCCGGTCCCCGGCGTCAGGGTCATCGCGGACAACATATCCGCCTTGCCGTTCTCGCCGGCGGCCCGCAGTGCCTGCACCACCTGGTCCTTGCTGGCGCCGGGGAACTCATGACCGATCGAATTGCTGGTCCAGCCGTCGAAGATGACGTCGGTGGCCTGGCCGATGATCTTCGGTCCGATCACTGCGAGGGCGATGCCGATGACGGCCAGCGCCAGTACCACGATCACCCGGAGACGTTCCGGCGCAAGGCGTCCGATCAGTCGTCTGGCCGATGGACCGAAGTTCATCGACTTCTCCACCGGCATGGTGTTGGCCCAAGGACCGCTGTTGCGATTACCGCCCTTGCGGGCGACGTCGCGGACGGTCGCCGCGTCATCGTCGGTTGTATCGGTTGCGCCGGAGGGATTCTCCTTCGGCACAGCGGTCTTGCTGAGATCCGGCTTGCTGGTCGGTCGCTGTTGCCCCGGGCCGGTGGGGGTGCTCATGCCGCTTCCTCCAGGGTCATCTGAGACTCGACGATCTCGGCGTAGGTCGAGCAGTTGTCGAGCAATTCTTGGTGCCGACCGGTGCCGACGATCCGGCCGTTGTCCAGCACGATGATCTGGTCGGCGTCCCGAATCGTCGAGACCCGTTGCGCCACCACGATCACGCTGGCATCTCGTGTTCGCGGTCTGAGCGCCGCCCGCAGCCGGGCGTCGGTGGCCACATCGAGGGCGGAGAACGAATCGTCGAACAGGTAGGCCGGTGGTTTCTTGACCAGCGCTCTGGCGATGGCCAGTCGTTGCCGCTGGCCGCCGGAGACATTGGTGCCGCCCTGCGAGATCGGCGAGTCGAGACCGCCCGACATCGCCCGCACGAAATCCTCGGCCTGGGCGACCTGCAACGCATCCCACAGTTCGTCGTCGGTGGCGTCGGGATTGCCGTAGCGCAGGTTGCTGGCGACCGTCCCGGTGAACAGGAACGCCTTCTGCGGGATCAGTCCAAGTCTGGCCCACAGCTCGTCGGGGTCGTAGTCACGGACGTCCACACCGTCCACCAGCACTTGTCCGCCGGTGGCGTCGAAAAGCCTGGGTATCAACGAGATCAGAGTGGATTTGCCGGAGCCGGTGGACCCGATCACTGCCGTCATCCGGCCGGGCTCGGCCCGCAAGTTGATCCCGACCAGCACCGGTTCGTCGGCGCCCGGATAGCGGAACTGCGCGTCCCGGAACTCGATGACGCCGCGGGCAGGCGGTGCCTGGACCGCGGTGACCGGCGCCTGGACCGAGGACTCGGTGTCCAGCACTTCCTTGATCCGTTCTGCACTGACGGCGGCGCGCGGGATCATCACCGACATGAAGGTCGCCATCATCACCGACATCAGGATCTGGATCAGGTAGTTGAGGAACGCCATCAGGGTGCCGACCTGGATGGTGTCGGCGTTCACCCGGTGACCGCCGAACCAGAGCACCGCGACGCTGGAGGCGTTGAGGATCAGCATCACGGTCGGGAACATCAGTGCCATCAGCCGACCGACCCGCAGCGAGACCGCGGTCAGTTCGTCGTTGGCGCCGCCGAACCGCTGCGTCTCCTCGGGTTCCCGAACGAACGCCCGGACCACCCGGATGCCGGTGATCTGCTCACGCATGATCCGGTTGATGTTGTCCAGCTTTCCCTGCATCAGCCGGAATCCGGGCACCATTCGGGAGACGATGGTGCCGATCGAGATCAGCAGCAGCGGTACCGCGACCAGCAGCAGCCAGGACAATCCGACGTCCTGCTTCAGCGCCATGATGATGCCGCCGATGCACATGATCGGGGCCATCACCAGCAGGGTGAAGGTCATCACCACCAGGGTCTGGACCTGGGTCACGTCGTTGGTGTTGCGGGTGATCAGCGAGGCGGGGGTGAAGTGCTGCACCTCGCGATCGGCGAAAGTGCCGACCTTGTCGAACAGCGCCTGCCGGACGTCCCGGCCGAACGACATGGCGACCTTCGCGCCGAAGTAGACGGCGGCAATGCTGCAGACGATCTGCAGTGCGGTGACGGCGAGCATCGCGCCGCCGAGGCCCCAGATGGTTCCGACGTCACCCCGCGCGACGCCGTCATCGATGATGTCGGCGTTCAGGCTGGGCAGGTACAACGACGCGATGGTGCCGATCAGCTGCAACACGATGATGGCGGTGATCGGCATCTTGTACGGAGCAAGATGTTGTGTGAGCAGGCGGAGCAGCATGAACCGGTCCTTCCGATCCTTCTGATTGTCGGTGTGAGGTGCGATGTATCGGGTCGGGCAGGATGTCGCTGTCTGGCTGGGTGTGATGTTGATGTCGGAGCAGTCCGCCGATCACCATCGACCCTGACGTGGGGTGCGGGTCAAGACGATTTCGCCCTGGGCGTGCGGCCGGCGGCGGATTTCGCCGAGGGCTGACGGGCCGAGGGCTGACGGGCCGAGGGACTTCGGGGCGCCTTGGCGGGACGCCCGTGGTGACGGATCCCGTCCATCAGTGTGCTGACGATCTCGTCGGTCTCCAGCGCCTGGCCGGCATTGATCATCGGATGGGTGCCGGCGAAGACCAACAACCGCAGAAGCCTGGCGGCCTGTTTCGGAACCACGCTCAGCTCGTCCTGATGGCCATCGAGCATCTCGATGATTTTCACCATGATCGGGTCGTTGTCCCAACTCTGCGGGCGGCTGCGCTTGAGCTGCTCCGGCATCCAGCGAACGGCCATCATGATCTCGATGACCGCACGCAGCCGGTGCTGCATGGTGGCGACCAGATCTGCGATGAGCGCATCGATCGGACGGTCGGCGTCGATCGTTGTCAGCTGCTGGACGGTCGGCGCCGGGTCGATGACGCTTTCGACCACCGCGTTGACGATCTCATCCTTGTTGTCGAACACCCGGAACAGGGTCCCTTCGGCGACCCCGGCCGCGGCGGCGATCTGCCGGGTGGTGACGTCCTTGCCATGCACCCGCACCAATGGCAATGCCGCCTCGATGATCGACGCGCGTCGATCCGTCGGCGACATCGGAGCGGCTCTGGCCGATGCCACCTGCGGCGACGGCCGGGGCGGGCGGGTGGTCATATCTCCCAGGGTAACTGAGTGAGCGCTCACTCACAAGTGAATTCCGGTCGAACGTCTCGCGGTCAGCCGGGGGCGGATCCGATCAGCAGACCGACGCCGTAGGTGACCGCCACCGCGACCGCGCCCAACAGCAGCTGTCGGGAACCCGACCGTAGCGATGGCCGGCCGGTCAGCCGGCCGACGACCATGCCCCCGCCTATCAGGGCGATGACGGTGAGCGTCAGCGCGGCGATCAGACTCGGGTGACCCACCAGGTAGGGCAGCAGCGGCAACACCGCGCCGATCGAGAACGCCGCCAGCGACGCGCCACCGGCCACGACGGCCGACGGCAGGTCGGTGTGATCCAGCCCGAGTTCTTCACGGGTGTGTACCTGTAGCGCCCGGTCCGGGTCCCGGGAGATCGCTGCCGCCATCTTCTCGGCCGTTTCGGCGTCCGCGCCGTAGCCGCGGAAAGTCTCGGCGAGTTCGGCCTGTTCGGCCGCGGGGAACTTGGCGTGCATCTGCCGTTCGATGGCCACTTCCGCATGCACCAATTCGTTCTGGTTGGTCACCGAGATGTACTCGCCGGTGCCCATCGAGAAGGCACCCGCCACCAACCCGGCCAGTCCGGTGAGCACGATCGCGTGGGCCGTTCCGCCGCCCCCGCCCACGCCGGCGATCAACGACGCATTGGTGACCAATCCGTCCACCGCGCCGAACACCGTCGGCCGCAGCCAGCCGCCGGAGACGTCCCGGTGACGATGGGACCAGCCGGATTGCAGCGCGGCCTCCGGGTCCATCGGCTCGGTCGGCTCGTCCGATGGGGCCGGGCGTTCCGCGATCACAGGTTCCTCCGGCCTTGCTGATGTGGGACTGACCTCGCTCGTACAGTAGAGCCCGGATCGGAGGATCGGCCCCGCGCCCTCGAGGGTTCAGGACCCGGCCGCTATCAACAGCCGGTGCAACAGCGCGTCCAGGGTCTTCAATTCCTCGGAGGTCAACGGGCCGCCGATCAGCGAGGCGATGTGTCGGACATAGAGCGGGGCGGCCGCCTTCTGACGAGAGCGTCCGTCGTCGGTGATCGCTGCATACCAGGACCTTCGATCGTCGTCGTTGGGCTCGCGCACCAGCAACCCGGCATCGACGAGTTCGTCGACCACTCGGCTGATCCTGGTCCGGCTGAGCACCACCCGTTCCGCCAGATCGACCATTCGCAGGCGGCCGCCGGGCTCGGCGGTCAATACGAGCAGTACGTCGTACCAGGCCAACGACATCCCGGACTCAGCACGCATGCGCGCATCCATCCGCGGCACCAGGTTCGCCTGCAGCCGGAGCAGGGTTGCCCAGGCGTCGACCGCCCGCACGCCACGACCGGTCGACATGACGTCAGCATATCCGGAATAGTTGCGTGCGGACGCACGTTAATAGGTGCGTCCGCACGTAACTATTGCTGAACGGATCACTCATGCCCACCCTGTTGCACATCTCCGCATCACCCCGCGGCGAAGCGTCCGAGTCCCTGGCACTGGCGGGGGCTTTCCTGGCCGAGTTGAGTCGGTTGCGCCCCGACATCGATCAACGCACCTGGGATCTCTGGGACGGATCGCTGCCCGCCTTCGGGCCTGTGGCCGCCGCAGCGAAGATGGCGGTGTTCGGCGGTGGTTCACCCCAGGGTGAGCAGGCATCGGCCTGGCGGGTCGCCACCGAAGCCTTCCAGCGTTTTGCCGCCGCCGATTACTACCTGTTCTCCGTCCCGATGTGGAATGCCGGCGTGCCGTACGTGCTGAAGCAGCTCATCGACGTCATCAGTCAGCCCGGTTACGCCTTCTCCTTCGACCCCGAGACGGGCTACACCGGACTGCTCACCGGGCGGAAGGCGGTGACGATCTACACCAGCGCGGTCTACGGCCAGGGTATGCCGCCGGCATTCGGCGCCGACTTCCAACAGCCGTTCCTGCAGGACTGGCTGCGCTGGACCGGGATCGAGGAAGCCGCAACGGTGACGTTCCGGCCGAACCTGGTGACCGCCGACGCAGAGCAGCAGCGTCGCCGAGCGACCGCTGAGGCGGCGAAGGCAGCGGCGGAGATCGCCTGACCGACAGCCGCGGGGAGCCGCCGAGCTTTCGGCTCCCGGCACGGGTGGCGGCCCTACCGACCGAGCCGGGCGTAGCTCTGTTCGGTGGTGGCCTTGGCCGCCTGCCACCAGTCGGTGTTGGCCGCGTACCAGTCGATGGTGTTCTGCAATCCGGATCGGATGTCGGAATACTGCGGCCGCCAACTGGTCTCGGCGCGTAGCTTCGACGAGTCGATGGCATAGCGCATGTCGTGGCCCGGCCGGTCGTTGACATGTTCGAACCAGTCCGTCGGCTTGCCCATCAGGTCCAGCAGCAGCGCGATGATCTGCCGATTGTTCTGCTCGCCGTCGGCGCCGATCAGATACGTCTGGCCCAGCGTGCCCTTCTCGATGATGGTGACCACAGCGTCGTTGTGGTCGTCGACGTGGATCCAGTCCCGCACGTTTTCGCCGGAGCCGTACAGCTTCGGCTTCACATCCTGCAGGATGCCGGTGATCTGCCGCGGGATGAACTTCTCTACATGCTGACGCGGCCCATAGTTGTTGCTGCAGTTGGACAAGGTCGCCCTGATGCCGAACGAGCGGATCCAGGCCCGGACCAGCAGGTCGGCGCTGGCCTTGGAGGCGCTGTAGGGGCTGGACGGGTTGACCGGGGTCGACTCGGTGAACTTGTTCTCATCGTCCAGTTCGAGATCGCCGTACACCTCGTCGGTGGAGATGTGGTGCAGGCGCTTGTCGCTCCGGCGAACCGCCTCCAAAATCTGGTAGGTGCCGATGATGTTCGAGGAGATGAACGGGTACGGATCGTCCAATGAATTGTCGTTGTGCGATTCGGCCGCGAAGTGGATGACGATGTCGTTGTCCGCCACCAGTTTCCCGACCAGCTCGGCGTCCGCGACGTCGCCTTCGACGAACTGGATCTGGTCGGCGACCGGCGCCAGGGTGTCCCTGCTGCCGGCATAGGTGAGGGCGTCCAGAACGGTCAGATCCCAGTCAGGTCTCCTCTGCCGGGTACGCAGAACGAAGTTGGAACCGATGAAACCGGCACCGCCGGTGACGAGCGCGCGCATGTGATTCTCCTTGCTGGACAGGGCATCTGGTTGGATCGTGATGAATGCTGTTGACGATTCTGAATGAGGACGACGTGCGGGCACCGGCTTCAGTCGGGCTCCTGCCTGAGGCCCGGTGGCGCGTCGGCCAGTCCGGACCAGCCGTTGAATTCGACTTCCAGGCTGAACCGGTGTGCCAGGTACCGGTGGTCGGACAGCGCCAGCGCGCCGGCGGCGTCGACGGCGATCCGGCGGATCAGCAACAGCGCAGCGCCCGGTGCGGCACCGAGCAGGGTGCCGTCCAGGTCGCCGGCGATACCGGCGGTGATCCGTTGCTGCACCGAGACGATCGGATGGCCGGATCGGTGCAGGCTCTGCCAGATTCCGGGATCGGCGGCATCCGCCATGCTGAGTCGGGCGGCACTGCCGGCTGCCACCCACTCGGTCGATCGGTCCAGCGGAACGCCGTCGGCGGACCGGACGCTCCGGCAGTGCAGTGCCTCGGCGCCGGCGGCGATGCCGAGGATCTGTGCGACGTGATCGGGAGCCGGTTCGAAGGCGAACGAGACGATTCGGCGATCGAGGTGCTGGCCGGCCGAGGTGACCGCTGACGCGGCGTGCCGGAACGTGCCGAGAGCGAGCCGCTGGTGGAACGAGGTGCCCGAGGCGAACCAACCGGCGCCCTGCCGGCTCTCCACCAGACCTTCGCCGCGGAGGATCTCCAGCGCCTTGCGAATGGTCATTCGGCTGGCGTCGTAGCGCCGGCCGAGTTCAGCTTCGCTCTCCAGAGCGCCACCGCTGCCGACGTCGTCCAGAGCGACGCGCTCCCGGAGCTCATCGGCGATCTGCCGGAACCGAGCGCCTGTCATAAACTTGTATAGTACAGGTCGATCCGGGGTGGTGCGATGGGTGCCCGACAAGGACCGCCAGAGCTGTGGATCCGATCTTGCGAACGCTGCCAGTGGTTCGCCACCAGCCGGGGCGTTGCCAACCACTGAAACCGTTCGCCAGAGGACCCCGGGGGCTCGCGTGTCCTGGCAGCCGGCTGGATCAGGGAGCGGCGAACGGGTCGGCTGCCGGCGGTTGCACCGTCACCGACTTGCCGGGGCCGATCGTGGTTCTACTCAGCCACATGCTGCGGCCGACGTCGTCGTCGCCGATCGAATCCGGTGCCCAGGCGTGATAGACCATCCAGACCTGGCCGTCGGCCTCGAACAGTGCGCAGTGGCCCGGTCCGGCCGCGATCTCATTGGACACCAGAATAGGTTCCGGGTCCTTGGTGAAGGTGCCGGTGGGCGAGGCGCCGGTGGCATGACCGACGGCGTAGTCCGCCGACGCGTAGTCGTTCGCCGAGTAGAACAGATGGAAGATGCCGTCCTGCTCGCGGACGAACGGCGCCTCGATCAGCGAGCCCTCCCACGGTTGATCCTGCCGAATCAATCGTTTCGGCTTGCCGGCCAGCTTGCTGCCGTCGGCAGACAGTTGCTGCACCGAGATCCAGGTGTCGACGCCGATCGCGTTGCCGTCGTTCTTCCAGTAGAGGTACCGCTGTCCGTCGGCAGCGGTGAACGGACTGGCATCGATGGAGCCGCCCTGGTCGTTCTCACAGACCAGTGGCGCGGTGCTGCTGTCGGTGTACGGCCCGGCCGGCTTGTCGGCGAACGCAACGCTGACGCACTGGATGGGGGGATCGGGGGCGATGGTCGTGTAATACATCGCCCACTTCGCGTCGGAGATCTGGGTGATCTCCGGCGCCCATACCTTGCCGGTGGTACTCCAGGACGCCACCGCCGGCAGCGCGTCCGCGCCCTGATCCCAGGTCCGCAGGTCGGTACTGGTCGCGGTCTGCACATTGCGGCCGTTGCCGTTGGTGGCCACCGCCAACCAGCCGTTCGCGGTCCGGACGACCTGCGGGTCGGGAAAGTTGGTGTCGTAGACGGGATTCACCGAGGCTTCACCTTCGGATTCTGTACTTGCGGACGACGACGACAAGCCGGGAGAGCTGCCCGGCCCAGCAGTGGCGGCGCCGGCCGCGCCACTCGAAGGCGCGGCCGGTGCCGGTGATCCGCAGCCAGCAGCCGGCAGCACGATCAGGGCGACACCGGCGGCCAGCATCGATGGTGCCCGGCGCAACCGCGTCCGACGCAGCCGCGATCGACTCACCCGCGACCCGGATCGGTGGGCCAGCTGCTGGTGGAGAACTTCAGATAGTCGAAGCTCGCCACCGCGGCCGGTGCCGCGCCGCCGTGGGTGTACAGGCCGATCCGCTGGGTGCTGCCGGCGTCGAATGTCCATACCCCGGCCCACGTCCAGTGGGTGCCGTCCCGGCTGCTGGCTGCTCGGTACAGCTCCTCGCCGGCAGCATTGCGGTGATGGGCGATCCGCATCCACAACGTTGCGGCCGAGGTGCCGACGATCGATCCGCCGTAGATCAGCCGCCCGTCCGGTGCGCCGGCCAGTTCCCGACCGTATTCGGTCTGCCGGGTGTTCCAGATGGCGACATTGCCGAACCGGGCGAAATTGTCGTCATCGGTGTACACCATCAGTCCGGCCTGCTGGAAGTTGCGGATGTCGTCGACCCCGAGGTCGAGGGTCACCTTGGTCTCGGCGATCCAGTCGCCGGCCGGCGCATCGGCCAGCAGCAGACCGGCGGTGTTCGCGGTGCCGACCAGGTCGCCGGCCTCCACCGGCCAGTTCAGTGCGCCGCCGGAGACGGTGGCGTTCGGGTTCTGCCGGATCCAGCTCAGTCCGGCGGTGGATGAGTTGAAGTCGTTGGTCCACAGGGTCTTCCGTGGCTCCGGCACCTTGACCGCTTTCGCCGGTTTCGATGAGAGTTGTACGGAGACGTTGTCGACGAGTGCCTGGCCGGCCAGGACCATCGGCCCGCGGGGCGATCCGACCCTGAGGGACAGCTCGGCGTACGGATCGTTCAGGTTGCTCTCCGACACGCCGACGGTGGCCCGGCCTCCGGTGAACTGGACGGACAGTGTCTGCCATCCGCTGCGCAGCGGCAGCGGTGTGCTGACGGTGTTCGGCCGGCCACCGGAACTGCGGGCGGTCAGGGTCTGTCGTTGCGGGTCGACGGTCACCGTCAGTCCGGGGACGAGGCCCAACCGGAGCTGGATGGCGGTGCCGGTCTTCAGGTCCAGCCGCACCCGCAGGTCGCCGCGGGGGAGGGCGGCACTGATCGCTGCCCCGCGGAGCGAGCCGGTCGCGCCGGACTGCAGATCCGTCGGTCCACGACGCAGACCGAGCAGCCCACCGGCAGCCGGATCGGTCGGGGTGATGTGCAGCGCCGAGCTGACCACCGGCGCCGGCTGGTCGGTGTCGCTGGGTCCGGCGCCGGCCCGCACCTTCGGCCAGCCGTCGATCCAGTCGAGACGGTCGATCAGCATCGGCCGGCGATTGATGCCGAACGGCGTCGTCAGCCACGGCTTGTTCCGGTCGATGCCGTGGTACACCAGGAAATCCCGGCCGGTGGTGTCGGTGGCGACGGCATGATGGCCGACCCCGATGAACCGGTTGCCGTTCTGATGAACCACCGGGGTGCCGCCGACCCGGGAGGCGAGTAGCGGTGTGCCCTCGGAGTCGACGAACGGTCCGAGCGGGGAGCGGGACCGCCCCGAGTAGATCGAGTACCCGGTCGCCGGGCCGGCGCAGCAGTTGGCCGTCGACGCCATCAGGTAGTACCAGCCGTCGTGCCGCACCACGTACGGGCCTTCGTAGCGGTTGTCGATGGCCACCTGAGTGGCCTGACCGACCGCCGTGGTGCCGTCGGCCGACACCTTGGTGGCGAAGACGCCGCCGTAGTAGCTGCCCCAGTACAGGTATCGCTGGCCGTCGATGTCGGTGAAGCCGGCCGGGTCGATGGTCCAGAAGTAATCGCTGGTGTTCTTGCGCGGCTTGACGATCGGCGCGGCTGCCGGCGTCCACGGTCCGGCCGGGGTGTCGGCAGTGGCCACTCCGATCGCTGAGTCACCACTGGTCGAGGTGTCGAAAGTGGTGTCGGTGACGGTGTAGTAGAGCAGGTACTTGCCGTTCACATAGCGGATGTCCGGCGCCCACAGCCCGGCCGCCGGCTCGGCCCAGGTCGGCCGGTTGGTGTCGTTGAACACCGTGCCGAGGTACTCCCAATGCGACCAGTCCTTGGTCCGGGCGATGTGGATGATGCCGGGCGGGTCGCCGGCCCGCAACGGGTCGGCGGTGGCGAAGGTGTACCACCAGCCGTCCTTGGCCTGGATCACCGAGGGATCGGCGAAGGTGTCGGAGAACGAGTCCGAGACGGCGTTGTGACTAATGGGCGCCGGCTGCGGGTGGTGCGGGTTCGACGAGCTGGGGGTGGCGACTGCCGGGGTGGCGGCCAGCAGGGCGACAGCCGTTGCCACGGAAGCAGTTCGGCGCAGTCTGTGCAATCGCATGGATCGAACTCCTCGGATCGTGGGGTGACTATTGGGTGAGGTGGCGGGTCAACCTTTGAGTCCGCTGTTGGCGACGCCCTCGATGATGTAACGCTGGGAGAAGGCGTAGATCAGCAGCACCGGGATGGCAGCAATGCAGGCACCGGCCATGATCACCGGATAATTGATCGTGTAGGCACCCTGGAGCTTGCTCAACCCGACCGGCAGGGTCAGCCGTTCGGGGGAGAACAGCACATAGATCGGCCAGACGAAATCGTTCCAGTTCGCCAGGAAACTGAGCACCGCGAGGGTGGCCACTGCCGGCCTGGCATTGGGCAGCACCACCGACCAGAAGGTCCGGAAGGCTCCGGCACCGTCCAGTCGGGCGCTCTCCTCGAGTTCCATCGGCAGTCCGTAGAAGAACTGCCGCATGAAGAACACCCCGAAGGCGCCGGCGGCGCCCGGCACGATCAAGGCCCACACGGTGTCCAGCCAGCCGAGCCGGTCCAGCATCAGGAAGTTCGGCATCAGGAAGATGAAGCCGGGCAGGAACAGGGTGGCGATGATCATCGCGAAGACGACTCGTTTGCCGGGAAAGTCCATCCGGGCCAGCGCGTATCCGGCCATTGAACAGACCACGATCACCAACGCGGCGTGCGCGGAGGCGGCGATCACCGAGTTGAGCAGCCAGGTCAGCACCGGGCTGTCGGACGCGGTGAACAGGGTGTTGAAGGCACCGGTGGTGGGAGCACCGGGGAACCAGGTCGGCGGCACCGAACGGGATTCGGTCTCGGTCTTGAATGCCGTGGTCAACATCCACAACAGCGGTCCGAGGAAGACCAGGGTGAGGGCGACGACCAGCGCCCAGAAGAACGGACCGTTGCGGGTTTTCACTTCTTCTCCCGGAGAAACCAGAAGTTGCCCAGGGCGATCACGCACAGGAAAGCTGCCAGCACGTAACTCATCGCCGATGCCTGACCCATTTTGAACTGGGACAAGCCGAGATCGGTGATCTGCATGATCGCCGTCCGGGTGCTGGCCTCCGGCCCACCCTGGGTGATCAGGTATGACTGGCCGAACATGTTGGCGCTGGCCAGGATCGTCGTCACCACCACGAAGATCAGCACCGGCCGCAAGCCGGGGATGGTGATGTACCGGAACTGTTGCCAGTTGGAGGCTCCGTCCAGTTCCGATGCCTCGTACTGATCGCGGTTGATGTTGGCCAGACCGGCCAGATAGATCACCGCATTGAAGCCGATGGTCCACCAGACTGTGACCCCGACCAGCGAGACCCAGGCCCAGGGTTGTCCCGTCGTCCAAGGGGTGTCGCTGGGCAGGCCGACCGAGGCGAGCACGCCGTTGACGATGCCGAACCCCGGATCGAGCAGGTAACGCCACATCAGACCGATGACGGCCACGCCGAGCACATACGGCGCGAAGAACACCGCCCGGAAGAAGGTGCGGCCGGGGAACTTCCGGTTCAGCAGGATGGCCAGCAGCAACGGGATGGTCACCAGGAACGGCACGCTGAGCACGGTGAACAGCGCGGTGTTGCCCAGGCTCTTCCAGAAGTCCTGGAAGTACAGCGATTCGGAGTCGATCAGCGCGGCGTAGTTGTCCAGACCGACAAAGGGTTTGCCGGGCAGCATGAAGTCCCAGTCGTGCAGCGAGATCCAGATCCCGTAGACCGCCGGGTAGGCGACGAAGACGGCGAACAACACCAGAAAGGGTGCCAGGAACAGGTATCCCGTCCATCTCGAACCGTGGATCCCGCCACTGCGCGGCACCGCCTTGAGCTGCCGGTCGCTCGTCTCCGTCGGACGCGGCGGAGCGATCGCCTGCGTCATCGACTCAGCCGTACTTCTTCTTGTTGGCTTCCAGGATCTTGGTGGCCCGGCCGGCCGCATCGGACAGCGACGTCTTCGGATCCTTGCCGCCGGAGACCACCTCGTTCAACGCCTTCTCGAATTCGACGTAGGCATCGCCGATCCCGGCCACCGCCGGTGGAAAGTGCAGATGGTCGATCTGCTTGGCGAGAGCGGCCTGTTCGGTGAGTGCGGCGAACTCGGGGGACTCGCGGACCGAGTTGCGGGCCGGAACCTGACCGCCCTTGGCCCATTCGATGGACTTCTGGCTGACCCAGTTGAGGAAAACCCTGGCGGCCAGGGACTTGTTCTCGTCCGGCGTCTTGAGTACGGGAAGGATGAACTGGTGCGACCCGGCCCAGGCGGCCGGCTTACCGCCGATGTTGGGCAGAGCGGCAACCCCCCACTTGACGCCCTTGGCCTTCTCGACGTCGCGCATGGTGTTGACCGCCCAGATGCCGTTCCAGTTGAAGGCGCACTTGCCGTTCTGCAACGCCACGAAATCGGCGTCCTGCGCCTGCTTCCCCGGCGAGTAGCCCTTCTTGATCATGTCGGCGTACCAGGTGAGTCCCTTGACCCCCGCTTCGTCGGCCCACATCACCTGGGAGGCATCGGGCGCGATCATGTCGCCGCCGAACTGCCAGATCACCGATTGCACCGTCATCGACGCGGTGAACGGGAACGGGGTGACCCAGTGACCGGCGATGCCTTTGGACTTCAGCGCTTCCAATGCCTTCCCATAGGATTCGGCGTCGGTGGGCGGCTTCTCGGGATCGAGCCCTGCTGACTCCATCACGGCCTTGTTGTAGAAGAAGCCGAGCGGGTGCACGTCCAGCGGGATGGAGTACCGGCGGTCCTTGTAGATGCCGGCCTTCCAGGGCACCGGGGCGAAGTCATCGGCGCTGAGTTGCAATGCGGACGCCACCTCGTCCAGCGGTTGGATCACGTTGCGGGCGGCATTGGTGGCCACCGAATCGACGTGCATGATGCCGATCTCCGGCCCCTTGCCGGTGGTCACCGCGGTCGGAAGCTTCTTGTAGTAGTCGGCCCACTGCATGGTGTTCATCTTGACCGAGATGTTGGCGTGCTCGGTGTTGAACTGATCGACCAGTCGCTGCATGAACGGCCCGTCACCGCCGGTGAATCCGTTCCAGAACTGCAGATCCACCTTCGGCCCGCTGTAGCCGGCCGCACCCCCTGCGGAGGCAGCAGCGCTGCCGCTCAGGCTCGGTGCCGGGGCCCCGGTCTGACCGCCGGGGACACTGCCGGAACCCTGGCCGCAGGCGGCCAGCCCGAATCCGGCGGCCACCCCCAGCGATCCGGTGAGGAAGCGACGCCGGGTGACGCCGGTCGCCTCGGGCCTGCTGGACTCGTGCTGCGGATCGGGTGAGTGGGTGGCGGAGGTCATGATGCTGATCCCTTCGGTGGATGGGGTTCTCGGCTGGTCGGTGGTCGGGTGAGGCGCACACAGTGCCAGGAAACCGGCGGCATGGTCAGTCGGACGCTGGATCCGTCCTGGTCGGCGCCGCCGGCCCGCGGCACCACCCGATCGGGCTGAGCTGCGGTGTTGGTCAGGGTGCGGTCGTCCTCGTGCAGCTGCAGATGCTCCAGCAGCCGCAGCGGCCCACCGGACGCCGCCTGGACCGGTCCCAGGTCGATGGTCAGGTCGGCGGGTTCGGTGCTGCTCCGGTTGACCACGAACACCGTGAGGTCCCCGGTGTCCGGATCGTCGGTGACGGTGCACCACACCTGATCGACCTCGCCGAACTGTTCGGTCCGGATGGTCGGGGAATCGACGGCCGGTCGGAGCACCCGGCCCCTGGCGTACCGAGCGGTCACCGCGAACGGATGGAAGATGGTCTGCCGCCAGGCGGCCCCGCCGGGTTCGGTCAGGATCGGCGCGATGATGTTGACCAACTGGGCCTGGCAGGCAACGGCCACCCGATCGGTGTGCTGCATCAGGGTGATCAGCAGACTGCCGACCACCACCGCGTCGGTGACGTCGTACACGTCCTCGATCAGTGCCGGTGCCTGCCGGATCTCCAGGCTCGACTCGCCGTCGAAGGCGTTCTGGAACCAGACGTTCCACTCGTCGAAGGAGACGTTGATCCGCTTCGCCGACTGCTTGACAGCCGCCACGTGGTCGGCGGTGGCCACCACCGCGGCGATGAACCGGTGCATGTCCTCCCCGCTGGCCAGGTAGGAGTCGATGTCACCGTCGACGGGCTCGTAATACGCGTGGGCCGAAATCAGATCGACGTGCTCGAAACAACTTTCCAGAACGGTGCGTTCCCAACTGCCGAAGGTGGGCATCTGCCGATTGCTCGAACCGCAGGCGACCAGCTGCAGGGTGGGGTCGTAGCGCTTCATCGCCCGGGCAGTCTCTTCGGCCAGCCGGGCGTACTCGGCGGCTGTCTTGTGGCCCATCTGCCACGGGCCGTCCATCTCATTTCCGAGGCACCAGTAGCGCACATCGTGGGGCTTTTCGAATCCGTTGCCGGCCCGGCGATCCGCGGTTTGGGTGCCGGTGGGCGAGTTGCAGTACTGCAGCAGTTCCAGCGCCTCGGTCAGGCCTCTGGTGCCGAGGTTCACCGCCATCATCGGCTCGATCTCCAGCCGGGCGCACCAGGCCAGGAAATCGTCGGTGCCGACCTGGTTGGACTCGATCGAACGCCACGCCAGGTCCAGTACCGTCGGCCGGTCGCGCTTCGGACCGACGCCGTCCTCCCAGCGGTAGTTGGAGACGAAGTTGCCGCCGGGATAGCGCACCAGCGTCGGGCCGAGTTCGTGCACCAGGGCGGCGACGTCGCCGCGGAAGCCGTGCTCGTCAGCCGTCGGGTGATCGGGCTCGTAGACACCGGTGTAGACGCAGCGACCCATGTGCTCGACGAAGGTGCCGAACAACTGTCGGTTGAGCGCGCCGACGGCAAATGCCGGATCGATCCGGATGGTCGCCTTCGTCACGCATGCTCCTCGTCGAGCGGTGTTCTACAACGGTTAACCTGAGCGTCACGCTATCTTTACAACGGTTAACCTGCGGTGTCCAGACCTTGTCCGGATTGCGCCCCGAAATGTTCGGGTTCCCGCGTCGCGCTACCGTGCGGAGGCGCGGCCGGGGCGGATCCGTTCGCGATCAGCTGTGAGGAGCGACGATGGCGGTCCGGCTGAAGGATGTCGCGGCCCGCGCCGGTGTATCGATCAAGACGGCATCCAACGTCATCAACGACTATCCGCACATCAGACCTCTCACCCGGGCCAAGGTGCAGGCGGCGATCGACGAGCTGCACTATCGGCCCAACCTCAGCGCCCGCGGCCTCAAGCACGGCAAGGCCGGCTTCCTGGCTCTGGCCCTGCCGCAGCTGGACGAGCCGTACTTCGCCGAACTGGCCGCGATCGTCTCGGCCAGAGCCGCCGAACTGGGCTACATCCTGTTGCTCGATGCCACCGAGGGCCGCGACGAAGCCGAGCGACTGGTGCTGGAGGGGATGCGTTCGCACGTCATCGATGGGGTGATCTTTTCGCCACTTGCGTTGTCCGCCAAGCACATCGCCGCGCGGCGGGACGAGCTGCCGATGGTGCTGCTCGGCGAGCGGGCGGTGCCGTCCGGCTACGACCACGTCGCCGTCGATTCGGTGGCATCGGCGGCGGCGATGACCAGCCACCTGCTCGGCCTCGGACGTCGACGGGTGGCCGCCATCGGCCGCGAATCGGCCCAGGGCACCGCCTCGGTGCGGCTGCGCGGCTACCAGAAGGCATTGCGGCAGGCCGGCGTCGCGTACCGGCCGGAGTTGGTGATCGGGGTGCCGTCCTACACCAGGGAGGACGGTCGCCGCGGCATGCAACAACTGCTCGCCCTACCGGAGCCGCCGGATGCGGTGTTCTGTTTCAACGACCTGATGGCGATCGGCGCGATGCGGGCCTGCCACGACCAGGGGGTGTCCATTCCGGACGACATCGCGGTGGCCGGCTTCGACGACATCGCCGAGACCAGGTACTCCAATCCGACGGTGACGACGATCAGCCCCGATCTGGACCTGCTGAGCCGGGAGGTGCTGCGGTTGGTGATCTCCCGGATCGAGGGCCGGACGGTCGCCGAGTCGGTGAAGGTGCCGTGGACGCTGCAGGTCCGCGAATCGACCGTCGGTCGGCAGGTCGCTGGGACGCCGGCCGCTGAGAGGCTGGTCGCCGTGTCGAGCGACCGCTGATCGGCAGGCGGACCACCGGGTCCCCGCCCCGTGCATCGGCGGGAGCCGCTGTCGGTGGGACGGGCCAGAATGAGGAAGTGAGCGAACAGTCGGACGAGCCGGATGGTAGCGCCACAGCCGCCGAGTCGCTCGGCCGGTTCTCGCCGCTGGTCCGCGAGTGGTTCACCGCTGCCTTCCAGGCGCCCACCCCGGCCCAGGCGCAGGCCTGGCAGGCGATCGGCCGGGGTGAGGACACTCTGGTGGTCGCCCCCACCGGTTCCGGCAAGACGCTGGCCGCGTTCCTGTCCGCGATCGACGGCATCGTCGCGGAGCGGACGACGGCCGGCGCCCCGGGGACCGGAGCAGCGGCCGCCCAGCGCCGCTGCAAGGTGCTGTACCTGTCGCCGATCAAGGCGCTGGCGGTCGATGTCGAGCGGAACCTGCGGTCGCCACTGGCCGGCATCGCCGGCCTGGCCAGGGCCCGTGGCGACCTGCCGCCGGAGATCACCGTCGCGGTCCGATCCGGGGACACCCCGTCGGCCGACCGGCGATCGTTCGCCCGGTACGGCGCCGACATCCTGATCACCACGCCGGAGTCGTTGTTCCTCATCCTGACCAGCCGGGCCAGGGAGATGCTGGCCGGAGTGCAGACGGTGATCGTCGACGAGGTGCACTCCATCGCTGGCTCGAAACGTGGTGCGCACCTCGCCGTCTCATTGGAACGGCTGGACGCGCTGCTGGACTCACCGGCGCAGCGGATCGGGCTGTCGGCCACGGTCCGGCCGGTGCAGGAGGCCGGTCGTTTCCTCACCGGCGGCCGGCCGGTGACGATCGTCGCGCCGCCCAGCAGCAAGGTGATCGACGTCGATGTGGTCGTTCCGGTCGAGGACATGACGGCGTTGGGCGCTCCCACCGAGGACCTGACCGGCGCGGCCGCCGGCGATGTCCGGCGCAGTTCCATCTGGCCGCACGTCGAGGAGCGGGTGGTCGACCTGATCACCAGCCACCGATCCACCATCGTCTTCGCCAACTCCCGCCGGCTGGCCGAGCGGCTGACGGCCAGGATCAACGAGATCCACGCGGACCGGACCGGCGATCCGGTGGACACCGATGGTCCGCCGCCGGCCCAACTGATGGCTCAGTCCGACCGCTCCTACGGTGCTCCGTCGGTCCTTGCCAGGGCGCATCACGGCAGTGTGTCGGCCGAGCAACGCGCGCTGATCGAGAACGAACTGAAGACCGGCCGGCTGCCCGCGGTGGTGGCCACCTCCAGCCTGGAACTGGGCATCGACATGGGCGCGGTCGATCTGGTGGTGCAGGTGGAGTCGCCGCCCAGTGTGGCCGGCGGTCTGCAGCGGATCGGCCGGGCCGGCCATCAGGTGGGCGCGCCGAGCCACGGGGTGATGTTCCCGAAATTCCGGGGGGATCTGCTTTCCTCCGCCGTGGTGGCCGAGCGGATGCGCTCGGGCAGCATCGAATCCCTTGCGGTGACCAGTCTTCCGCTGGACGTGCTGGCGCAACAGATCGTTGCCATGGTGGCGATGGATCCTTTTCGCGTGGACGACCTGCTCGCCATGCTCCGCCGGTCCGCACCGTTCGCCGGTCTCGGCCGTGGCGCGTTGGATGCGGTGCTGGACATGCTGTCCGGTCGGTACCCGAGCGAGGAGTTCGCCGAGCTCCGTCCGCGGCTCAGCTGGGACCGGATCACCGGCTCCTTGACGGCCCGACCGGGCGCGCAGCGACTGGCTGTCACCTCCGGCGGCACCATTCCCGATCGCGGCCTGTTCGGTGTATTCCTGGCCGCCGGTGACGGGCCCGGCCGGCGGGTCGGTGAACTGGACGAGGAGATGGTCTACGAGTCCAGGGTCGGTGATGTGTTCGCGCTGGGCTCCAGCAGCTGGCGGATCCTGGACATCACCCACGATCGGGTGCTGGTGCTGCCGGCCGGCGGGCTGCCGGGACGGTTACCGTTCTGGAAGGGTGACAGCCTCGGCCGGCCGGCCGAACTGGGCCGGGCGCACGGGGCATTCGTCCGGGAGGTCGGCAGCAGCGGCGAGGCGGCCGGCGAGCGGCTGCGGACGATCGGCCTCGACGGCAATGCCACTGCGAACCTGATCGGCTATCTGGCCGAGCAGAAGCATGCACTTGGCTTGTTTCCGGACGAAAGAACCCTTGTCCTGGAGCGCTTCCGGGACGAGCTGGGCGACTGGCGGCTGGTCTTGCACTCGCCGTACGGGGCTTCCGTCCATGCGCCGTGGGCGCTGGTGATCGCGAACCGGATGCAGCAGCGGTTCGGCGTCGACACCTCCGCGATGCACGCCGACGATGGCATCGTGCTGCGGTTGCCCGATCTGGAGTACGAGGGTGGTCTGCCCGATCTGGCCGACCTGATCACCCTGGACCCGGCCACCGCCCAGGCCGAGGTCGCCGAGTTGATCGGTGGATCCGCGGTGTTCGCAGCCCGCTTCCGGGAGTGTGCGGCTCGGGCGTTGTTGTTGCCACGCCGGCAGATCGGCTCCCGGCAACCGCTGTGGCAGCAACGGCTGCGGGCCTCCCAGCTGCTCGAGGTGGCGAGCAAGTATCCGTCCTTCCCGATCATCGCCGAGGCGGTCCGGGAATGTCTGCAGGACGTCTTCGACGTTCCCGCTTTGACCGAGCTGCATCGACAACTGGCGAACCGACAGGTCCGGATCGTCGAGGTGGAGACCACCGCGCCGAGCCCGTTCGCGTCGTCGCTGCTGTTCGGCTACGTCGGGCAGTTCATCTATGACGGCGATTCACCGTTGGCCGAACGCCGGGCGGCCGCGCTGACCCTGGATCCGGGGCTGCTGGCCGAACTGCTCGGCGGTCCGGACGCTCCGGTGTTGCGGGATCTGCTGGATCCGGCGGCGCTGATCCGTACCGAGCAGGAGCTGCAACGGTTGGCCGAGGACCGCAAGGCTCGCAGCGCAGACGAGATCGCTGACCTGCTCAGGATTCTCGGTCCGCTGACCGTCGAGGAGATCACCGCCAGGAGCAGTGTCGAGGTGGCGCCGGCGATCGCCGAGCTGCAGGCAACGCGGCGGGCCATCGCCGTGCGGGTCGGCGGCCGGGACAGCTACGCCGACCCCGGCGACGCTGCACTGTTGCGGGACGGGTTGGGGGTGGCGTTGCCGGTCGGGGTCGCCGAGACCTTCCTGGAGCCTGTCGAAGATCCGATCGCCCGGTTGATCGGCCGGTATGCCCGGACCCGCGGGCCGTTCGTCCCGGCGGCGCCGGCCCGCCGCTACGGGCTGGGTGTCGCGGTGGTCATCGACGCGCTGCGGCGGCTGGTGTCGGCCGGCCGGATCGCTGAGGGCGAACTGCGACCGGTCGGCGCCGAGCCGGTGGACCCGATGGATGCCGAGTCGGCTGCTGCGCATCCAGGTGGTCGTGAGTTCATCGACGCCGAGGTGCTGCGTCTGCTGCGAAGACGCTCACTGGCGGCCCTGCGCGCCGAGGTGGAACCGGTGGATCCGGCCCAGTTCGCCCGGTTCCTGCCGGCCTGGAACGGGATCGGCGCTGCTCAGGGGCCGGGTCGGCTGCGCGGCGCCGACGGTGTGCTGCGCGCTGTCGAGCAGCTCGCAGGCGCGGTGCTGCCGGCATCCGCGGTGGAATCGCTGATCCTGCCGGCGAGGGTGATGGATTATTCACCGGCCATGCTCGACGAGTTGACCGCCGCCGGTGAGGTGGTGTGGGCCGGCCACGGCGCATTGGCCGGCGACGACGGCTGGATCAGCCTGCACCCGGCTGAATCCGCGTCCGTCACCTTGCCCGTCCCCGCGCTGTCCGGTCCGACCGGCGATCTCGACGGCACGGCGCAGCTGGCATTGCTACGGGTCCTCGGCAGCGGGGGTGGCTACTTCTTTCGGGCGCTGGCCGATGCGGCGAACGCCGAGCTGGACGAAGGAGTCGCCGACGCCGAACTGATCGAAGCCTTGTGGGACCTGGTGTTCGCCGGTCTGGTCACCGGCGACACGTTGGCGCCGATCCGCGCCCGACTGGCCGGCGGTCGGACCACCCACCGGCAACGAGCCCGGCCGCCTCGGCTGCGAATGGGTGGTCGCGCTGGACTGGCCGGCCTGGCAGCCGGCCGACCGACCCGGATCCCGCCGGTGGTCGGTGGCCGGTGGTCGTTGATCCCGCCGGCCGAGGTCGATCCGACGGTGCGGGCGCACGCCGCCGCCGAGATCCTGCTGGACCGGCACGGCATCGTCACCCGCGGTGCGGTGGTGGCCGAGGACACCCCGGGCGGGTTCGGCGCGTTGTACCGGGTGCTGGCGGCGTTCGAGGAGTCCGGCCGGGTTCGACGCGGCTACTTCGTGGAAGGGCTGGGTGCCGCCCAGTTCGGTGCGGCCGGTGCGGTCGACCGGTTACGCGCGATGCCCACTGCCGCGATGCCGACCGCCGAGGGAAGCGGCGGTGCGGCCGTCGGGCCGGCGCTGATCCTGGCCGCTGCCGATCCGGCGAATCCGTGCGGGGCGGCGTTGCCGTGGCCGGACCGTGGCGATCTGGCCGACAGCCACCGACCGGCCCGTCGAGCCGGCGCGATGGTGGCACTGCTGGACGGCCGGCCGGTGCTGTACGCCGAGCGGGGTGGCCGGTCGCTGATCACCTTCACCCAGCAGGCCGATCAGCTGGCGGCGGCGGTCGCCGGCATTGCCGGTCTGGTCCGGCAGGGCAGAATAGGCGGGATGACGGTGACCAGGATCGACGGTGTCGACGCCATCGGCCCGGACGCCGCCGGTCCGGTGGTGGATGCGTTGACCGGCAACGGATTCGGCATCACTCCGCGGGGTCTGCGACTGCGTCCCGGAACCCGCTGATGCCCGGGGGTGGCTGATGCCAGAAGGCGACACCGTGCGGCGGACCGCGCACGGGCTGCACCGGGCGCTGGCCGGCCGGGTGCTCACCCGCAGTGAGTTGCGCTGGGCGGAGCTCGGCAGCGCCGATCTCGCCGGCCGCGAGGTGCTGGAGGTGACGGCGTACGGCAAACATCTGTTCATCAGACTGGCGCCGATCGAACCGGACGTCGCGGCACCGACGGCCCGGTTCCCGACCGTTGCGGCCGCCGCGCTGACGTTGCACTCGCATCTGCGGATGGATGGCAGCTGGCGGATCCACCGGACCGGCAGCAGACGGTGGCCCAGCACCGATGACCATCAGATCCGGGCCGTGCTGGAGAACTCCGAGTGGACGGCGGTCGGGGTGCTGCTCGGCATGCTGGACCTGGTGCCCACCCAGGACGAGGGCAGCCTGATCCCCACCCTCGGGCCGGACATCATGGCCGACGACTGGGATCCTGTCGGCCGGACGGAAGGTCTGTCCCGACTGGCCGATAAGGCCGATCGACCAATCGGTGAGGTGCTGCTCGATCAAACGGTGGTAGCCGGCATCGGCACCTTCTACATGGCCGAATCGCTGTTCGTCAAACGACTCTCGCCGTGGTTGACGGCCGGCGAGATCGATGCCGGACCACTGCTGGACACTGCACGCCGGCAACTGCTGCGCGGCGCAGAGTCGCCGGTTCCGAACACCACCGGCGATCCTCGGCAGAAGGAACAGTCGTACGTGCATGCCCGGTCCGGGCGACCGTGTCGTCGCTGCGGCACGGTCGTCCGGGTTGCGTCGGTGCGCGAGGCACCCACCGAGCGACCGGCGTTCTACTGTCCGACCTGCCAACCGGGGCCGGCTCCCACCGACTCCGGCCGGCCGATGACGCCGTTGGGCTCGAAGCCGCACCGTCCCGATTCGCTGCGCAACGTCGGACTCGGACCGTCGCGGTGGCGACCCGAACGGTCGCGATGACGGCCGAGCTGGTCCTGACCGGCGGGACGCTGTTCGAGCCGGGAACTGGCGCGCCGATCCCCGGCGACCTGGCCATCGCCGACGGCCGGGTGATCGGTACCGGTGACGTCGACGGTCTCACCGGCCCCGGCACCGAACGCCTCGATGTCACCGGCCGGCTGGTGCTGCCAGGATTTACCGACGCCCACGTCCATCCCGGTGCCGCCGAACTGGAAGCGTTGCAGTGCAACCTGATCGACGGAACCGCCGGCGAGCACTACCTGGAGCTCATCCGGCAGTTCGCGGACCGCCGGCCGCAGCAGGAATGGTTGACCGGTGGCGGCTGGGTCGAGGAGAACTTCCCGGCCGGTGCCCCGGCGGCGGCCCAACTGGATTCGGCGACCGCGGGTCGGCCGGCCTATCTGCTCAACCGCGATCATCACAGCGCCTGGGTGAATGCGGCCGCGCTGCGGGTGGCCGGCGTCACCGATCGCACCCCCGATCCGGCCGATGGCCGGCTGGGTCGGGACCCGGCCGGCGATCTCACCGGGGTACTGCACGAAGGAGCGATGGACCTGGTCGCCAGGGTGCTGCCCGTGCCGTCCCCCGAGCTGTTGCGCCGGGCTCTGTTGGCGGCGCAGAGTCGGTTGCACAGCGAAGGAATCACCGGCTGGCAGGATGCCATCGTTGGTCGCACGTCGTTGCTGCCGGACTTTTTCGACAGCTACCGGGCGCTGGATGACGACGGCCTGCTGACGGCCAGGGTGGTCGGCGCACTGTGGTGGGATCGCCGGCGCGGTGTCGAGCAACTCACCCGCCTGGAAGAACGCCGCGGCGTCGCCGCTGCCGGCCGCCGGTTCGCCGCCACCGCCGTCAAGATGATGCTGGACGGGGTCTGCGAGTCGCACACCGCGGCACTGTTGGCGCCATATCTCGTGCCGCCCGGCGATCGGCGGGGTCAGGAGAATACCGGGTTGTCGTTCTTCGACCCGGAGTCGTTGCGGCAGGCGGTGATCGCCGCCGACGCGGCCGGCTTCCAGGTGCACCTGCATGCCTTGGGGGATCGGGCGGTCCGCGATGCGCTGGACGCCGTCGAGGCTGCCAGGACCAGCAATCCGGACTCGATCGGCCGGCACCAGCTGGCGCATCTGCAGGTGGTCCACCTGGACGACGTGTCGCGGTTCGGTGCCCTCGGTGTGGCGGCGAATGCGCAGGCACTGTGGGCCTGCAACGACACCGCGATGTCGGAGCTGACGGTGCCTTTCCTCGGGCCGGTACGCAGTAGCCGGCAGTACCCCTTCGCCTCGATCGCCCGGGCCGGTGGCCGGCTGGCGTTGGGCAGCGACTGGCCGGTGTCCGCCCCTGACCCGATGGCGATCGTCGCCACCGCCGTGACCAGAGCCCCGGTCGACGATCGCGGCGCTGCACCCTTCCTGCCGGATGAGCGGCTCACCCTGGCCCAGGCGCTGACGGCCGGCACCGCCGGCTCAGCCTGGTTGAACGGCCGAACGGCCAGTCTGGCCGCAGGTTCGGACGCCGACCTGGTGATCCTGGATGCTGATCCGTTCGCCGGCCCGGCCGATCAGATCGCCGATCGGCGCGCCGTCGGTACCCTGGTCGGCGGTCAGTGGGTCCATCGTCAGTTCTGAGGGGTCTTCCAGAACGCCCCGTCGATTGCCGTCAGGGCTTGCGACCCTCGATGAGGAAGCGCTCCGAGGTAGCCCGGAACGGGCCGTCGGCGCGGATCCGGGTGTGCAGGCGCGACAACGGCTCTCGGTAGGACTCGACGGTGAATCCGGGCACGATCCAGATCACCTTGCGGAGGAAGACGATCACCGCGGCGACGTCGTTGAAGGTCATCGGCAGCGATGCCTGTTGCAGGTCGAGCACCGCCAGCCCCGCTGCGGCTGCCTCCTCGGCGGCTTGGTCGGCGCGACGGCCGTCACCGATCTCGTAGGGCCCGATCATCGCCTCGGTGAGTTCGCGCACCGATCCATTGCCGACCTGCTGTGACAGGTAGCTGCCGCCGGATGCCATTACTCGGGCGATCTCCGACCAGACCACCACCGTCGGATGCCGGCAGCTGACCAGGTCGAAGCTGTTGTCGGGGAACGGGAACGGTCCCTGATCGGCGCACTCCACCACCTGTCCGTTCCACGGCGCCAGGATGTCGGTAGCGATTGCGATGTTCGGCGGCCAGGACTCGGTGGCCCGCAACTTTGCCGGCCGGCCGCCGCCGGACCGCAGTGCCCCGGCGGTCACCTCACCACCGCCGGTCTGCAGGTCGAGAACCCGCTCGGCGACCCTCAGTCGGTCTGCCAGTCGCCGCGCATATCTCCACGGCGGCCTGCCTTCGCTCGCCCGTCCGTCGAACCAGGAGAAGTCCCAGCCGGCCGTCGGCACCGACTCGCCCTCGGCCAGCAACGCCTCGAACTCGGACTGAGCACTCATCGGCCGATCGTTTCACGGTCCCGGTGTCGAGCAGAACGACTACCCAGCGGAGTGTTCCTCGCGCTTCACCTGACGCTGCTTGATCCACAACGTGACGGTGGCCGTCACCAGCAGCACGATGGCGACGAAGAACACTGTCTCGCCGGCACCGCCGGGTATCAAGGTGGCGCAGATCAGCGCGAACAGACAGAGCAGGTGGGCGCCGAGCCCGATCTGCAACGTGCGGTCGGTGCGGACAACGGTGAGCATCGACGCGACTCCGCGCCAGGCGCTGCGGAGCAGGAAGGCCCAGGCCGCCAGAGTGGTCACCACCACGATCGGGCCGACCACATGCACCCAGGATTCCGGGTCACCGCTGGTGAGCAGCCGGATCCGGCCGATCACCACCATGGCGATCCACAAGACCAGTTGAGCGATCGAGAAGGTCCGCCAGACCGTCACCCGCAGATTGGCCAGGGCCAGCCGGTCGGTGGGATCGGCCCGGACGACCGCGGCGAAACCGCGGGCGGCCTCGGCGCTGCGTCCGGAGTGGGCATGCCAGCGGGAGAGTTCGGCGGCGGTGGTGGTGTCCTGCGGATCCAGCGCCGCTGCCCGTTTGAGATAGTCGCCGGCCTCCTTGCGGCGACGCAGTTCCAACAGTGCGGTGCCGGCGATCCGATGGGCATCGGCGTCGTTCGGATCCAGCTCGATGGCCTTGCGAGCCAACGCAACAGTCGAGTCGGTGACCAGGTTGTTGGCGATGTCGACGCCGGCGGCCACCCGGTACGGAGCCGGATGCGACGGGGCCAATCGGATCGCGGTCCGGGCGGCCTGCTGGGCCGGGGCGATCTCCCGGCGAGCCGAATGCACAGCGGCCGCCAGCAGGTGGGTGTCCACGTCGTCCGGTGCCGCAGCCGCCAACTGCTGGACCGAGCGGAGCGCGCCGTCGCGATCGTCGACCCCCAACTGCGCCCAGCCGAGCAGTCGCCGGGACTCGGTGTCGCCCGGCTCCGCCGCCAGCTGACTGCCGAGCAGCCGGATCGCGTCCGGATACCGGCCGGCCGCGATCAACGTCTGTGCCCGCGCCGAGGCCTCCCTGTTCACCAGTGCTTGCGCTTCTTCAGGTACGACTTGAGTTCGCCGAAGGTTCCGTCGTCCTGCCCGTACTGGACGACGGTGCGGGCGGTCTCCAACCAGGCACCGGTGGATGGGGTCACGTCGGCGAGGGCGGCGCGCAGATCGGCCATCCCGATCATCCGGGCGGTGCCGCTGCGGACCCCGTCCAGCAGCGCATGCTCGGTCGCCGATTCGCAGACATAGGCGATGTCGGCGCCGGAGTAACCGTCGGTGGCGCCGGCCAGCGCGGCCAGGTCGATGCCCGCCACCGGTCGATGCGCCAGGTGGTAGCGGAAGATGGCCTCCCGGGCGAGCCGATCCGGTGGCAGCACCAGCACCGTGCGGTCCAACCGGCCCGGCCGCCGCATCGCCGGGTCGACGTCCCAGGGCTGGTTGGTGGCCGCCAGCACATACAGTCCCTCGTTCTGGCTGGAGATTCCGTCGAGCTCGGTGAGCAGCTGGTTCACCGTGCCTCTGATCGCCGAGTTCTGGGTCTGAGATCGCTTCTGCCCCAGGGCATCGATCTCGTCGAGGAACAGCACGCACGGTGTGCTGCGCCGGGCCTGGGAGAACAGTTCGTGCAGATTCCGTTCGCTGGAGCCGACCCACATGTCGAGGATCTCGGCCAGCCCGGCAGAGATGAACGAGGCGCCGAGCTCGCCGGCCAACGCCCTGGCCAGGAAGGTCTTGCCGCAGCCGGGCGGCCCGTACAGCAACATGCCGCCGCGCAGGCTCTTGCCGTACAACCGGCGCAGCTCCGGATTGTTCAGCGGGGCCAGGAATGCGGCGTTCAGCCGGTCCTTGACGGCTTGCATGCCGCCGACGTCGTTCAACCGGACGGCGGGCCGCTCGGCGTCGAATGCGGGTTCCGGCTCGGCAGCATCCGGCTTCGTCTGTCCGGTGAACATCGGTGCGGCGATGTCGCCGAGTTGGTCCTCGGCGGCGGACCAGTCGAATCGGCCCGAATCCGGGCCGGCGGTGATCGGCGTCGCCGGTGGGTCAACGGTCAGCGGGTCAGCGCCCGGTGCGTCAGTCGGTGGGTCGGCTGCAGGCGGGTCCTCGCCAAGACGGCCGACCACAGCTGAACCGCCGCCGAGAATCCGCATCATCAACTCCCGGGCGCCGGGATGCTGCGGATCGGTCGACAGTACGGCGCTCAACTCGGTGATCGCCTCGTCAGGCCGATCGGCGGCAGCCAGTAGCTGGGCCAGATGCAGCCGGAGCGGCAGATCGGTGGGCGCCGCCTCGGCGGCCCGCCGCACCGCCGCGATGCCGGGATCGTCCGTCATCGGAGGCTACTGCTGACCGTAGAAGTCGAAGCATCGGCGGATGTCGTAGATCACCCCGATGTGCAGTGCCTGGACCTGGTCCAGCACCGCGGTACCCGACCGGGCGTTCACGTCGCCCGCCGCCAGTGGCGAACTCACCACCTCGTACACCGCCTTGTTCAGATCGTTCGGCGACAGCTTCAGTTTGTCCGGGCCCTGCGGATTACCCAGCCAGTGTGCCCAGGTACCGGTGTAGCAGAGTCCGCGCAGCCCGGCCTGATCGCCGGTGACGCTGCCGCCGCCGGTGGCCTGGGCGGCCAGCGCATACCGGCTGGCAACCAGGATGATCGCGGAGAAATCGCCGTTGTTCGCGCGCCAACTGGCCGCCGGAGTACCGATCTTCTGCAGTTGGGCGAGGTTGTACCGCACGCTCTTGCTGGCCGGGCAGTAATCGACGGGAGGCTTCGGTGTGGTGCCCTGGCAGGCCGGCGGGCTGTCGCCGGTGTACGGCTCCAGCTTCGGCTTCTGGTAGCCGGGCACGGTCTGCCCGAAGTAGCTGTCCAGGGTGACGACGACCTGGTTGATCAGCTTGTCCGTCACCTCGATGTTGCCGAAGTTCTTCGGGATCTGGCCGAATCCGGTCTGCTGTCCCCGTTCGTCGACCTCCTTCTGGGTGATTTCGTTACACCGCTTGGGCCCGTTGGCGAACCCGATGGCCGCGGCGAAGCTGCGATCGAATCCGTTGCCGTGCGCATCGCCGTTGTCGGCCAGCAGACCGGCCGGGTCTCCCACCCACATCATTGCGGTGAACATCTGCCGGGTGCCGTCACCGGAGGAGAAATCGAAGTACTTCGAGTGACCGTCGGCCACCCATCGCCAGTAGGCACCGGCGTAGCAATCCGCCTGCTGCTCGAACAACAACGTCGAGGTGCGGGCCGCCCCCAGCCTGGCCTGCACCAGATGGCCCATCTCGTGGGCAAGGATGGTCGGTGCACTCAACTCGCCGACCTCCTTCTCCATCATCGGCATCAATACGCCGCGATCCCAGACGATGCTGTCGCAGCTGCCGACATAGGAGGCGTTCACCCGCTTCGCCAGCTTGATGCCGCAGGCACTGTCGCTGGTCGCGTTCGAGTCGTAGGAGATCAGCTTCTTCGCCGGGGTGAAGTCCTTGTCGAAGTCGCGCGGGAAGACCTCCCGGTAATAGCTGTAGAGATCGTCGATGGTGTCCACTGCCAGCGTGTCGTACTTGTTTCCCTCTTCGGTGCCGTCGGCCTCGAGGTCTGGCTTCGGCGCGTCCTTCTTGAGCCCGTTCGCGGTCTCCGGTGGCGAATCCTGCGACTGGGTACCGCCACCCGATCCGACGCGGACGGGCTGGCCGGCGACGGACCGGGTGCAGGCCGAGGTGAGCACGGCGAGCACGGCGAGGGCGACAACCACCCGGATCCGGTGAACGCGTCGGGTCATGATGGGTGGTCCCCTTCCTGGCTCGCCGGAGATCCCCGCCGGCTGATACTGCACAGGACGCTACCGCGAACCCGCTGACGCCTGGTGCGACGAACGCGACGTCGGGCCGGTTCCGATTCCGATGGGCAGAATGGACGGATGCAGCCCATCGTGAACGGACCGGGTTCGGCCGCCGCCGCAGACCGGGGCGCCCGAGAGATCGAAGATGGCGTCCAGCGGGATTTCTCCGGCAGCATGTCCTACGGCGACTACCTCGACCTGGATCGACTGCTGGCCGCCCAGCACCTGCGGTCCGACCCGCCCCAGCACGACGAGCTGCTGTTCATCATCCAGCACCAGACGTCCGAGCTGTGGCTCAAACTGGTGATCCACGAGTTGACATCGGCCCGATCGTTGTTGGCGGCCGACGATCTGCCGCAGGCGCTGAAACGGCTCGCCAGGGTCAAGCACATCCAGAACACCCTGGCCGGCCAATGGTCGGTACTGGCCACCATGACGCCCAGCGAATACGCCCAGATCAGGCCGTTCCTGGCCACCAGTTCGGGCTTTCAGTCCTGGCAGTACCGGGCGGTGGAATTCCTGCTGGGCAACAAGAATCCCGAGATGGTGGAGGTGTTCGCGGACGATCCCGCTGCCGGTGAACTGCTCGGCCGGCTGCTGGCCGAGCCGAGCCTGTACGACGAGTTCCTGCGGCACTTGGCCCGGCGCGGCTTCGACATCCCGGCCGCAGTACTGGACCGGGACGTCCGCAAGCCGTACCAGATGAACACCGACCTGGTGGCGGCCTTCGAGTCGGTCTACGCCGCGCCGACCGAACACTGGGGTGTCTACGAGGCCTGTGAGGAACTCGTCGACATCGAGGACAATTTTCAGCTGTGGCGATTCCGGCACCTGCGGGTGGTGGAGCGGATCATCGGCGACAAGACCGGCACCGGCGGCTCCACCGGCGTCGACTTCCTGCGAAAAGCCCTGCGGCTGACGTTCTTCCCCGAGTTGTACGCGGTGCGTTCCGTGTTGTGACCGCAGGCGCCCATCGAGGTAGCGCAAAGCTGGCGCGTGGGTGGGTGTGTCGCGGCGTGTCCCGACAACTTTCCGCTACCTCGGGGTCAGGCACCGAAACCGGGTTCGGCGATCCGCTCGGCGTCCTCCAGCACCCGCAGGATGTTGCCGCTGGTCAGACCGGCGAGATCCTCGTTGGACCAGCCGCGATCGGCCAACTCGGTGAGCAGGTTCGGATAGCCGGCAACGTCGGACAGGCCCTCCGGCAGCGTGGCGACACCGTCGAAATCGCCGCCCAGTCCGATGTGCGTCACCCCGGCGACCTCCCGGGCGTGATCGACGTGGTCGGCCACCTGGCTGACGGTGGCGATCGGCGTCGGGTGGGCCGCCTGCCAGCTGTCGTACTCGGCCTTGGCAGTCGGATCGGTGTCGTCGGTCTCCTCGTCCTGCCATTCGGGCAGGCCCAGCCGCATCCGCTGCGCCACCGAGGCGAGGCGATGATCGGCACATTCCTGGCTGACGAAGCTGGGCACGAAGGTGATCATGATGACGCCGTTGTTGTCGGCCAGCCGGGTGAGCACGTCGTCGGGTGCGTCCCGGACGTGATCGCAGAGGGCGCGACACGACGAGTGCGAGAAGATCACCGGCGCACCGGAGGTATCCAGCGCCGCCCGCATGGTGCTCGGTGCGACGTGGCTGATGTCGACCAGCATGCCTATCCGGTTCATCGCGACCACCACCTGACGGCCGAAATCGTTGAGCCCACCGACGTTCTCGTCGTCGGTGGCGCTGTCCGCCCACGGCACGTTCTGGTTGTGGGTGAGCGTCAGGTAGGCCACCCCCAGCTTGCGCAGCACCCGCAGCACGCCGAGCGAGGAGTCGATGGAGTGGCCGCCCTCGGCGCCCATCAGCGACGCGATCTTCCCCGCTGCCCAGGCCGCCCGGACATCCGCGGCGGTCCTGGCCGCGGCAAGGGTGTCCGGGTAGGCCGCGATCATCCGTTGCACACAGTCGATCTGCTCGAGGGTCTGGGTGACGGCTTGACCGGGCGGCAGATCGCCGGGCACGAAGACCGACCAGAACTGGGCGCCGACGCCACCGGCTCGCAGCCGCGGGAGGTCGGTGTGCAGCTCCGGCTGGGCCTTGGCGATGTCGGTGGCCACCAGGTCATAACCCCGCTTGCGCAACGCCCATGGCAGATCGTTGTGCCCGTCGAAGACCGGGTTGGCGGTCAGCAGCGCGGTGATGCGGTCGAGGGGCTCCGAGGGAGCGGCGGCAGTCATGTCGACGATCCTGCCACCGGGGGTGTGCGGTGGATCAGCCGCCCGACAACCGCGCGACGGCCTCGTCGATGACCTCGTCCCGTTTACAGAAGGCGAACCGCACGAAGTGGGCGCCGGCCCGCTGGTCGGCGTAGAAGACCTGCTGTGGAACAGCGACCACGCCGCAACGCTCTGGCAGCTCCCGACAGAAGGCCATCCCGTCGGTGCCACCCAGCGGCCGGATGTCGGCGGCGACGAAGTAGGTGCCCTGCGGTTTGAACACCTCGAAACCGGCGGCGATCAACCCGGCACACAGCCGGTCACGCTTGTCCTGCAGGGTGTCCCGCAGTTCCGTCAGCCAGGCCTGCTCGGTGCGCAGGGCCAATGCGATCGCCGGCTGGAACGGTGCCCCGCCGACGAAGGTGAGGAACTGCTTGGCCGCCCGGACGGCCGCCACCAGTGCGGCCGGACCGCAGGCCCAGCCGATCTTCCAGCCGGTGACGTTGAACGACTTGCCGGCGCTGGAGATCGTGACCGTGCGCTCGGCCATCCCGGGCAGGGTGCCGATCGGTGTGTGCCGGGCCCTGTCGAAGGTCAGATGTTCGTACACCTCGTCCGTCACCACCAGTAAATCGTGCGAGATCGCCAGCGCCGCAACGGCTTCCAGTTCATCGTTGTTGAGTACGGTGCCGGTCGGGTTGTGCGGGGTGTTCAGCAGGATCAGCTTCGTCCGGTCGGTGACGGCGGCCGCCAACTCGGCCGGGTCCAGCGAGAACCGGCCGGCGGAATCCGGCCGCAATTGCACCGGCACCAGAACGGCCTGGGCCATCGCGACCACCGCCGGATAGGAGTCGTAGAACGGTTCCAGCGCGATCACCTCGTCGCCCGGTTCAACCAGGCCGAGGATGGCGGAGGCGATGGCTTCGGTAGCGCCGACCGTCACCAGTACCTCGGCGTCCGGATCGAAGAGCTGGCCGTGATCGGCCGCCCTGGACTCGGCGATCGCCTGCCGGAGCTCGGGGATGCCAGGGCCCGGCGGGTACTGGTTGACGCCATCAGCGATCGCCCGCTGCGCGGCGGCCAGCATGGCCGGTGGTCCGTCGGTGTCCGGGAAGCCCTGGCCGAGGTTGATCGCTCCGGTGGCAGCCGCCAGCGCCGACATCTCGGCGAAGATGGTCGAGGTGAACGGGCGCAATCGCTGCACCAACGGTTCGGTGGACGGCGTCATGGGTCCATTCAAGACCACCGCACGATCACGACGCCGTTCGTGGGTCGACGGACCACCACACCCCTGAAATCCACCGGATACCGACCCCGAGAGCCGGGAGGCCGTCGTCGGCGCAGGCACAATGCAGCCATGAGCGAATCCCTGCCGGCGTCGATCACCGACCTGTCGCCGATGGACGAAGTCCGCCGGCAGGGCCTGGTGCGGATGAAGATCTTCGCCACCGGTCTGCTGGTGGTGATGGCGGTCATCTTCGTCATCGCCTGGCTGTTGCAGGACACCCACCCCTGGATGGGTTACGTCCGGGCCGCCGCCGAAGCCGGGATGGTCGGCGCACTGGCCGACTGGTTCGCCGTCACCGCGTTGTTCCGTCATCCGATGGGGCTGAAGATCCCGCACACGGCGATCATCCCGAAGGGCAAGGACGCCATCGGCAGTTCGCTGAGCGAGTTCGTGGCCACCAACTTCCTGTCCGAGAACCTGGTGCGGGAGAAGATCAACGGCTTCGGCGTCGCCCAACGGGCCGGCGCCTACCTGGCCCGTCCGGAATCGGCCGAGCGGCTGGTCGCCGAGGCGGCGGTGGCGGCCAACGGGCTGTCCAAGGTACTGGCCGACGACCAGGTGACCGACCTGATCGCCGCACTGGCCAGGCGGAAGATCGAACAGACCCGGATCGGACCGCCGGTCGGCCGGGTCGCCGCCGATGTCTTCGAACGCGGCGAGCACCATCCGGTGGTCGATTTCATCATCGATCGCTGTTACGAGTGGATCAGGGACAACTACACGATGGTGTCCAGGGTGGTCGCCCAGCGCGCACCGAGCTGGACGCCGAAGTTCCTGGATTCGATGGTGGCAGAACGGATCTACAACGAGGTGGAGACCTTCGCCAGGGCCGTCCGGGACGACCAGGGGCACGAGTTGCGCAAGGCACTGGACACTTTCCTGACGGAGTTCGCCGAGGATCTGCAGCATGACGAGAAGACGATGGCCAGGGCCGACGAGATCAAGGATCGGATCCTGGACAACGAGCAGCTGCGCCACCTGGCCGGGGAGTTCTGGCAGTCGGCGAAGAAAGCGCTGCTGGACGCGATCTCCGATCCGCAGTCCCCACTTCGTCGGTCGGCGGTGAAGCTCGTCATCGACTTCGGCCGTAACCTCACCGAAGACGGTCCGACGGCCCGGAAGGTGAATGCCTGGGTGGCCGATGCGGCCGGCTATGTGGCCGCCAACCATGCGCGGTCGATCACCGGCATCATCGACGAAACCATCGCCCGTTGGGACGGCGAGGCGACCAGCCGGAAGATCGAACTGCAGATCGGTCGGGACCTGCAGTTCATCCGGATCAACGGCACGGTGGTCGGGGCGCTGGCCGGCCTGGTCATCTACACGGTCGCCCGGCTGGTACTGGGCTAGTGATACTGGGCTGAAGCCGGTCGCCCGGCACGAAGGGACGAAACCCATGATCGAACTTCCGCTGCTGCCGGCCGTCGACTGGTCGATCTGCCTGCGGGACGCCCGGACCGGCGCGGTGCTCGCCGAGCAGCGGAGCGAACAGCAGCTGCGGACCGCCAGCGTCGGCAAGATCTTCCTGCTGATCGAGGTGGCCCGGCAGATCGCGGCCGGCGAACTGGATCCGGCCGAGCGGGTGGAACGCCGACCGGACGAGTGGGTGGAGGATTCCGGACTGTGGTATCTGATGTCCGAGAACTCCTTGACCATCAGTGATCTGTGCTTCCTGGTGGGAGCGTTCAGCGACAACCTGGCCACCAACGTGCTGGTCCGGCGGATCGGCATCGACGCCACCGGCCGCACGTCCCGGGCCCTGGGCTGGAGTCGATCGGAACTGCTCGATCGGATTCGGCCGGACCGCGGTCCGCAGGACCCGCCGACGCTGTCCCGGGGCACCGGCGGCGAACTGAGCGACGTGATGGCCCGGCTGTTCCGCGGCGAGGTGATCGACGAACCGGCTTCCCGACAGGTGTTGCGCTGGCTGGCGGCCGGCGCCGACCTGTCGATGGTGGCCGCCGCCTTCGACCTCGATCCGCTGGCGCATGCCGAACCCGATCGGGGCATCACCCTGATCAACAAGACCGGCACCATCGGGGTCGCCAGGATCGACATCGGCGTGGTGACCGGACCGACCGGCACCGTCGGCTATGCGGTGCTGGCCAACTGGGATCCTCGGCAGGACAGCCGTGACCAGGTGTTGGCCGGAATGCGGGAGATCGGCTCCCGCATCCGCGTCGCGGTCGGCGGTTGACCCATCGACCTCATTTCTGATTACTGAAGGCCGCATCGAAGGATGTCGCCGGCAGATCCCAGAGCAGGGACCGGATATAACCGATGGCTTCGCGGGCGCCGTGCAGCCGATCCATTCCGGCGTCCTCCCATTCGATGGAGATCGGTCCGGTGTAACCGATCGACTCCAATGCGCGGAAGGCATCCTCCCAGGGCACGTCGCCGTGTCCGGTGGAGACGAAGTCCCAGCCGCGCCTGGGATCTCCCCACGGCAGATGTGAACCGAGTACGCCGGCGCGGCCGTTGTGCGGCCGCATCCGGGTGTCCTTGCAGTCGACGTGGTAGATCCGGTCGGCGAAATCCACGATGAAGCCGACCGGATCGATGTTCTGCCACATCATGTGGCTCGGGTCCCAGTTCAGGCCGAATGAGGTCCGTCGTCCGATTGCTTCCAGTGATCGCACCGTTGACCAGTAGTCGTAGGCGATCTCGGAGGGATGCACTTCGTGGGCGAACCGGACACCCTCGTCGTCGAAGACGTCCAAGATCGGGTTCCACCGATCGGCGAAGTCCTGGTAGCCGTCGTCGATCAACTGTGTGGGCACCGGTGGGAACTGGGCGACGTAGGGCCAGATCTTCGATCCGGTGAAGCCGACGACCACGTCGACGCCGAGTCTGCGGGCCACTCTGGCGGATCGCTTCATGTCCTCGGCCGCCCGTTGTCGGACTCCTTCGGGATCACCGTCGCCCCAGGTGGACGGTCGGACGATCGCCTGGTGCCGGAAGTCGATCGGGTCGTCGCACACGGCCTGACCGGTGAGGTGGTTGGAGATGGCGAAGACCTGCAAGTTGTTCCGCTGCAGGATGTCCAACCGGGAGCGCAGGTAGGCGTCGTCGGTGTCGGCCAGTTCGAGATCGAGATGGTCGCCGGACGCGGCGATCTCCAATCCGTCGTATCCCCAGCCGGCAGCGAGCGATGCGACCTCCTCGAACGGCAGGTCCGCCCATTGACCGGTGAACAGGGTGACCGGATGTGTACTCACAGCGAGGTTCCTTCCAGGTTGATCCAGCTGCCCGAGTGGGCGGATGCCAGCACGGCATCGGTCAGCGTGACGGCACGCAGACCGTCGTCGAACGTGGGCAGCCCGTCCGGCCGGTCGCCACCGATCGCCGCGTAGGTGTCGGCGACGAAGGCATTGAACGCGTCCTGATACCCCAGTCTCGAACAGCATGGCGACCAGGTCTTCGGTGACGACATCGGTGTGAGCGGCGCGTTGCTCGTACACCGTGCGGGTGACCGACTGCAGTCTGCTGATCCGATCTCCGGTGACGAACTCGGCGAGGTCGCAGAGATGCGACCCGATGTCGGCGAACGCCCGGGATGGTCCGCCGACGGCGGCGTCCACCCGCCAGTTGTCGTCGTCCTGCTCGAGCAACCAGTCCTGCAGGTAGCTGCCATGGATGCTGGACGTCCGGCCGGTGGCTCCGGCGGCGACCCGGGACCGGGCCTCGCGAACCATCGGGTGGAACCGGTAGACGAACGGCACGGTGGCCACCACCCCGGCGTCGGCAGCCGCCCTTGCCAGTTCGGTCGCTTCGACGGTCGAGATGGCCAACGGCTTCTCGCACACCAGATGCGTGCCGTGGCGGATCGCCGCCAGTGCGTACCGGTAATGGCTGGCATTGGGCGAGACGATGTGCACCACATCGATCGCCGCATCGGCCAGCAGGTCCTCGACCGAGTCGAAGGCACGTTCGATACCGAGTGAGGCCGCGGCGCGCGCCGAACCGGCCGGGCCGGCGGACACCACACCGGCCAGCACGGCTCGCGCCGAACGGGCGGCCCGAGCGTGCACCTCCGCCATGAAACCGCCGCCGACCAGGCCGACCCGCAGTGGCCGGTTGACTGTTCCACCGGCGGCTCCTGCGCCGGCCGGCTCGATGCTCACAGGGTCGCCACCGTAGGGTCCCAGTCGGCGGCCACCGGTGGCGTTTTCTCGAAGCTGCTCTCAATGGTCACCGGGCGGTGGTTCTCCGCGGATTCGGCGATCGACACCATGATGTCCAGGACATGGAATGCCAGTTCGCCGTTGGCCCGTTCCCGGCGGCCGGACCGGATCGCCTGGGCGAGTTCGGCAATGCCGGTGCCGCGGCCGGAGATCGAACCCACTGCAGGATGTTCGTGTCCGGCCTCGGTGGTTCCGTCGAAGATCATCGATGCGCCGTCGAACCTGTTGGGATCGGGGAACGCCAATGTTGCTTCGGTGCCGCTGATCTCGACCAATCCGGCCCGCACCCGATGCGATTCGAAGCTGAAGATGATCTGCGCCGAGCCACCGGCGGCGAACTCGATGAGGGCGCTGTGATGTGACGGGACGGTGACCTCGAAAGCCGTGCCGGCTCGCGGACCGGAACCAATGGTGCGGACCAGTCGGGCCGTCGATGCGGCGGCGGTGACGGTGCGTGCCGGACCGAACACCTGGACCAGGGTGGTCAGGTAGTAGGGGCCGATGTCGAAGGTGGGGCCGCCACCGTACTGGAACAGGAACTCCGGGTTCGGATGCCAGGAGTCGGGGCCGGGCGACTGCATCAATGCCAGCGCGGTGAGCGGGGTACCGATGCTGCCGTCGGAGATCAGCCGGAGTCCCGTCTGCAGTCCGGCGCCGAGGAACGTGTCGGGTGCAGTGGCGACCCGCAGACCGCGGGACCCGGCATCGGCGAGCAGGACCCGGCCGCTTTCCCGGTCGAGGGCGAAGGGCTTTTCGGTCCAGACGTGCTTGCCGGCGGCCAGTGCCCGGCGGGCCACCTCGACGTGTGCAGCCGGCGTTGTCAGGTTGACGACGATCTCGATGTCGGGATGCCTGAGCAGCTCGTCGACCGTCCCACTGGCCGGCACCGAGTACTGCGTCGCCTGTTGCGCTGCCCGCGCCAGGTCGATGTCGGCGACGAAGTGCACCTCGATGTCGGGGAACACCATCAGATTGTCCAGGTACTGACTACTGATGACGCCGGCGCCGATCACTCCGACGCCGACCGGGCCGGAGTGGGTCATGCCGGCCCGTCGTTCGCCGTCATCCAGTCGAAGCTGTCCCGAACGGCGTCGAAAACGTCACCGGAGAAGTCGTCGAGTTCGACCACCCGCCGGGCCAGCGGGGCCGCAGCCAGGATCGCCGGAATGTCCAGAGTGCCCTGCCCGACTGCTGTTTGATCCTTGTCGCGCTGGGTGCCGGGACCGTCCTTGACGTGGATCAGGGCGACCCGGTTGCCGAGTCGAGCGAGCAGCTCGGGTGCGGGGACACCGCCGACCTGCGCCCAGTAGGTGTCGATCTCCAGCACCACGGCATCGTCCAGGGCGTCGGCGAACACCTCGATGGCCGGCGCGCCATCGATCCGGTTCTCGGTCTCCCACCAGTGGTTGTGGTAGCCGATCGTCAGATCCTGATCCGCCCCGGCCTGCGCGATGTCGTTGAGCTGTCGTGCCGAATCGACGATGTCGGCGCGGGAGGTCCAGTGCGTCCGGTCGATGTGTGGCTCGATGACCGTTCGGACGCCGATCTTGCTCGCCGCGGCGAAGGTGGCCTGGACGTCGGCACCGAGCAGTCCGGCGTGGGCAGAGGGAGCGGTCAGGCCGCTGGCCGGCAGTAGCTCCGCGTACTGATCGGCGATGTCGGTGAATCCGTACAGTTCCACGGCGCTGAAACCGATCTCGGCGATCCGGTGCAGGGTGCCGGACAGATCCCTGGCCAGCGAATCCCGGACGGTGTAGAGCTGAACCGACAACGCAGGCTTCGAACTTGAACTCGGGTCTGGGCTCGACACGGGGATGGTCACGGACATCTTCTCCTTCGGCGGCCGGCAACTGAGGATCGCTGCACCCACAGGAGTCTAAGGTCGGCCCGCGACAGGTCGGCAGCGCCCCGCCGCTCGCAGCAGTCCGGCCGGCCTGGGCCGGAAACCGTTGCAGTGCATGCCGACCCGCTGGTAGTCCCTTCGTAGCCCACCCGGTCGGGCCGGCACGTTGGGTGCGGATCAAACGGTGGTCAGGAAGTCCTGCAGCACCGCGGCACCCCACTGCAGGGCGGCGACCGGCACTCGTTCGTCCACGCCGTGCACGCCGGCCACCACCCGGCCGTCCGGATCGGCGCCGAGCGGAGCGAAGCCGTAGCAGGCGATGCCCAGCTTGCTGAAGGCTTTCGCATCGGTGCCGCCGCCCATGCAGTACGGCAGCACCAGGGCCCGCGGATCGGCCCGTCGGATGGCGTCGCCGATCGCCGCGAACCACGGCCCGTCGACCGGCGCGGCCACCGGCGGCTCGAACGCGGTGAACTCGAAATCGACGTCCGGACCGATAAGCCGCTTCAGTTCGTCGATCATCAGGTCCTGGAAGCCGGGCGGACAACGGACATCCACCGCGGCGGTGGCGATGCCGGGAATGACGTTGACCTTGTAACCGGCGTCGACCCTGGTCGGGGTGCTGGACGCGCGAACGGTGAATCGGGCCACATCGGCGTGGTCGCCCAGTTCTGCAAGGCATCGGGTGACGCCGTCGTCGGATTCCAGATCAATGGTCAACCCCAGAGCTGCCGCGGTGCCGTCCAGGTAGGCGCGCACTGCGGGGGACAGATGCACCGGCCAGGCATGGTGGGCCAGCCGGTGCAGCGCATCGAGCAGCTGCACCACTGCATTGTCGGGGTACGGACGCGAGCCGTGGCCGGAGGTACCGCGGGAGGTCAACCGCAGATGCATGGTGCCGCGTTCGGCGGCGGCCACCGGATACAGCCGGATGACCGATTCCCCGGCGCCGAGCGGTCGATAGGAACCGCCACTCTCACCGATCGCCGCTGTGACCCGGTTGAACAGCTCCGGGTGCGCCGACACCAGCCAATCGGCGCCGTACTCGCCCCGGTCCTCCTCGTCGGCGACGAACGCGACCACCACGTCCCGCTGCGGCCGGACGCCGCTGCGACCCCAGTGCAGCAGGGTGGCCAGGGTGCTGGCGCACATGTCCTTCATGTCGACCGAGCCGCGACCCCATACGTAGCCGTCGGCGATCTGCCCGGCGAAGGGATAGATCGACCACTGCTCGGGCTCGGCCGGCACCACGTCCAGGTGCGCATGCACCAACAGCGCTTCCGCCGACGGATCCACCCCGGGCACCCGGATCAGCACGTTCGCCCGGTCGGGTGCGTCGTCGCGGGCCAGTACCTGCGGCTGCCAGCCGACCGACCGCAGTTGCCCGGCCACCCACTCCGCGGCCGCGCGTTCGCCGACGCTGCGGCCGTCACCCCAGTTGGTGGTGTCGAACCTGATCAGCTCGGCAAGCAGCGACACGACTTCGGTCCCGGTGACCGCCGTTGCTGCCTCGGTGTCGGTCATCGACCGCCCTCCAGTGCTGGTGCCATGTTGCCGTTACGTTACAGATCTCGGAGCCGATATCCACCAGTCCGCACCGGAACGGCTGACCGTGCGCGGCCGATTTGGCGCCGCTTCTTCCTAAATCTCGGCAGATGTGCCACTGTTTCGGCCACTGGCGAGCCAGCTGTGGCACAGATGAGTTACGTATCTGATCGTCGCTTGTCCATTGGGCGGGCGACATCCGCTGCGCAGGCGGTGTGGCATCGACCAACGACGGAAACGAGGGCGACGTGACCGAGGCAGGAACAATTGGGCGCGTTGGTGATCACCCACGACCTCGGGTTGGCCTGGAACATCGCCGACCGGGTGCTGGTGATGCATCGGGGCAAAATCGTCGAGGACGGCCGGGTGGAGGACGTGCTGCTGGACCCGCAGCACGACTACACCCGGACACTGCTGAGTGTGGTGCCGTCCGAACTCGGCAGCCGGTGAGCCGATGAACCCGGCGCGATCCCGCGGGCTCGGCCCGCTGCGGCCGGGCGATCGGGTTGCCCTGCTGGCGACTGCCGGCCCGGCGCCCGATGGCCAGGTGGACCGGGCCGAGGCGCTGGTGACGTCCTGGGGACTGAAACCGCTGGTGTACCCGTCGGCGCGGGCGACCCACCCGACGGCCAGTTATCTGGCAGCCGCCGATGTGGTGCGCAGCAACGACTTCACCGACGCCTGGTGCGACGAGTCGATCGACGGCATCTTCTGCCTGCGGGGCGGCTACGGCAGTGTCCGGATGCTGGACGGGCTGGATGTCGAGAAGATGCGGGCGGCACAGCCGAAGCCGGTGTACGGCAGTTCCGATGTCACCGCCCTGCACGAATGGCTGCGGGAGCGGCTGGGCGCGCCGGGGTGGTTCACCCCGATGATCGCCACCGACTCGCTGCTGGATGACGTCGCAGCCACCGAGCAGTTGCGGGCCGCGGTGTTCGCCGATCCGGCCGGCCGGCGGTGGTCCTCGCCCTCGGCCGAGGTGCTGGTGCCGGGCGTCGCGACCGGCATCCTGATCGGGGGCAATCTGTCGCTGCTGGCGCAGACCGTCGGCGACCGCGGTCGCCACCCGCTGGACAATGCCGGGACCATTGCCCTGTTGGAGGACATCGGCGAGGACACCTACCGGATCGACGGATTCCTGCAGACACTGTTACGAGCCGGTTGGTTCGCCGGCGTGCGGGCCGTGGCATTGGGCAGCTGGAAGGACTGCAGCACGCCCGAGCAGATACGCGCGCTGTGTCTGGAAGTCCTTGCGCCGCTGCAGATTCCGATGGCCTGGGAACTCGGCTTCGGGCACGGGGCGGCCGCCCACAGCATTCCACTCGGAGTGCCGGGCACCCTGCATGCCGCAGCCGGCAGCAGGCCCGAGCTGGTGCTGTCCGATCTGCAGGAGCGGTGGTGACCGAGATCCGGCGGCTGCCTTCGGTGACGACAGCTTCGGTGACGACAGCTTCGGTGACGACAGCTTCGGTGACGACAGCTTCGGTGACGACAGCTTGGGTGCCTACAGGTCGCTGAGCTCGGTGACGGTCGCGCAGACCAGCCACCGGTTGTCCTGCATCGTCACGAAGGTCTTCAAGGTCGGCTGTCCGTCCTTGACCGGGGTGACGCCGAAGGTGGCAATTCCCTTGGGGCGGGCGGTGATCACCGTCCGGAACTTCAGCGTCAGCCGACCCGTCAGGGACGCCGGGTTCTGCGACGCCCCCGATGCGAAAGCCGCCAGATCCTGTCGGCAGGACAGTGCCGCCACCCCGTCGTAGTCACCGTTGTTGACCGCCGTCGCCCAAGCCCTGGCGACCGTGGCCGCCGCTTGTTGGTCCCGCCGATACCGGTCCGCTCCGTTGTTGGTGGTCCGGGTCCGCGCTGTGGTGGACCGGGTCGGCGCCGAGGTGGCCGGCTCGGCGGTCGTCTCGTCGGCGGTGCTGGTCTCGGTGGTCTCGTCGGTCGGCCGGTCATCGGTGGTCTGCATGGTCACCGAGATCGGCGTCGGTGGTGCCTGGGAACCCTGGGAGACCGGGTCGGCGGTGGTGCTGTGCTGGGTGATCAGCACGATTGTGGTGACGATCGCCGCCACCAGCACTGCGATGCCACCGGCGATGGTCGCACTCTTGCTCTTGCTGGGCCGGCCCAGCCATTCCCCGCCCCACTGTGGCTCCCGATAGTCGCGGATCACCGGCATCGGAGCTGCCGACGGGACGCTGCCGGGGAACGGGAACCGGCCGGGGGAACCGGCCGGGAAGGGTTGATGCTGCATCGGCAGTTGCCGCGTCGGCGGTTGCTGCGGCGACAGCTGCTGAGTGGGGAATTGTTGTGCGGGTAAGTGATGCGCCGGCCACTGCCGACCAGGGAGCGGACCGCCGGCGAAGCCGAAGGGTCGATTGCCGGGCTGCGGCGGACCGAAAGGCGGCTGCTGAGTCATCGCTGTTCCTTGTCAGTCACGCGCTGCCGGGACGGGGCGGCGGCCGGCGGACCCGGCCTGTCCCCGCTACGACGTGGGCCGGCATCGTTCCGGTTCCGTCGACGCCGGCCGGAAAGTTTCGGAATCCGGGACGGTGAGCTCGGTGCTGCTTGCAAGCATTGCTTGCAGTAGCAAGCAGGTCCCGGTACCCTCGGATCCATGGATCTGGTTCCGATGCTCGGGCCCGTCCGCGATCTGGGTGAGTTCATCCGCGATCAGCGACAGGCGGCGCAGCTGACCCTGCGCGGCTTGGCCGCGAAGTCCGGGATCAGCAACCCCTACCTCTCCCAGGTCGAGCGTGGCCTCCGCCGGCCCAGCGCCGAGATCCTGGCCCAGATCGCCCAGGGACTGTCCATCTCGGTCGAGTCGCTGCTGGCCAAAGCGGGAGTCTTGCCGGACCGAGCGGAGTACGCCGCCGGCCGGCGGGCCGGCTCCGCCGATGTGGTCGAGGCCATCCTGGCCGATGGTTCGCTCACCCGTCGGCAACAGGCGGCATTGATCGAGATCTACAGGTCATTCGCGGCCGAGCGGGACATCCCGGCCACCGACCTCGTCACTGCATCGAAGCCAGCACCGAACGACCTGCCGAACAACAACCAGCTGATGGGAAATCCCGTCGACGAAGGAGAATGACATGCCACGGACGAACGACCTGACTGCCCGCGCCCAGGCCGCGATCGAGAAGATCGCCGACCGCCTCCCCGAGTTGCCCAAGCCGGTGCTCGCCGCGCTCGGCGCCGCAGATCTGGCCGGTCGGCAGCTGTCCGAACTGGTCGGCCGGCTCGGCGACCGGGCCGGCGTCAAGGAGCCGACCGTTCCGGATCGCAGCGAGGTGGTCGACGAACTGCGCTCCACCGCCGCCGATCTTCCGGCCAAGGTGCAGCAGCTGGCCGCCGATCTGCCGGAACGCGTGCAGGAGATGATCGCGGACCTGCCGGCCAGGGCCAAGGAATTGGCCGACCAGCTGGAAGAGTTCGCCACCCGCCTTCCGGGCCGGGTGCAGAAGTTCACCGACGAATTGCCCGGTCGGGTCTCCGAGGTCGGCGAGCAGCTGCAGCCCGATCAGATCAAGCAGTCGGCCGAGGCCTACGGCCAGCTGCTCAGTTCCGTCTTCGCCACCCTGGCCGAGCGCGGCGAGAAAACCTGGGGCGAGATCCGCAACAGCGGCCCGGTTCCCGGATCGGTGGTGGACGCCGACGCCGGCCATCCGGCACCGCGATCAGCCGCCAAGTCTCGGCCTGCCGGCTCCCCGACCGTCGCCGAGCGACCGTCGACCGCGCAGTCGACGCCGCGCCCGGCCCGCCGCAAGCCGGCAGCCGCCGGCAAGCCGGCCGCCGGCAAGCCGACCGACGGTAAGCCCGCCACCGGTAAGCCAGCAGCGGGAAAGACCACCGGCAAGGCCGCCGACGCCGACAACGCGAAGCCGGCCAGCCCGGCCGGCGCCGTGCGGCCGACCGCAGTGACCGGTCAGCCGCCGACCCGACCGCAGCGAGGCCCCCGGCGCCCCAGCTGATCGACGACCGGCGGCGGCTTGTCGTCGCCGGCCGGATCGGCAGGAACGCGGCGGTCGCGCCGTACTCTTGACCATGTGACCTTCGTGTATCCGATCATCCAATGGATCACTGTGGCGATGGGCGTGGTCGGCGCCGTGGTCGGGGTGTTCGCCTTCGGCGACGCGATCGTTCGGCGGGCCGACGCCTTCCCGGCCGCCGACAAGCAGACGAAGACCACCTGGCTGGCCATCACCGCACTCAGTGGCCTGGTGCTGGCCTTCGGCGTCAGTCCGTATCCGGGAGTGTTCCCGCCGCCGACTCTGCTCTGGCTGGCCGGAATGGTCGGCTCGCTGGTCTACCTGCTCGATGTGCGGCCGCGGCTGCGCGAAGTGACCGGCGGCCACAACTCCAGCTGGTGACGAGTGGGCGGCCCCAGGTAGCGGAAATCTGGCGCGACGCGCCGACGGTGTCCGGCGTGTCTCGACAACTTCCGCTACCTACCGGAAATGACAACTCCGTCAGGACTTCTCGATGGCCCCGTCGACGGCTTGGTCGTGGGATACGCCGGCGGCCTCGGCGGCCAGCCGTTTGGTCTCCCGGTTGAACGAGATACGGATCTCGGTCTCGGCATCGCCGCGACCGACCCAGTTGGCGCCCTCGACGCTCTTGCCCGGTTCGAGATCCTTGTAGACCTCGAAGAAGTGCTGGATCTCCAGTCTTTCGAAGACCGGCAGATCGCCGATGTCCTGCAGATTGTTGCGACGCGGATCTGCCGAGGCCACGCACAGCACCTTGTCGTCCGGGCCCTTTTCGTCCGTCATCCGGAACATCCCGATCGCCCGGGCGAGGATCAGGCAGCCGGGGAAGGTCGGCTCTGCCAGCAGTACCAGCGCGTCCAGCGGGTCGCCGTCCTGGCCGAGGGTGTTCTCGATGTAGCCGTAGTCGGCGGGGTACTGGGTGGCGGTGAACAGGGTCCGATCGAGCCGGATCCGGCCCGAGTGGTGATCGACCTCGTACTTGTTCCGGGATCCCTTGGGAATCTCGATGAGGACGTCGAACTCCACCTGAACCGTCCTTCCCATGACAGCCGAGATGTTTCGGTACACCCACCGACGCACGCTCCGGCGAAGCCGGTCCCGCTGGCCAGACTCTAGTCTGTTCTCAGGCGTCGACCCAGCCGGCGAGTGGTGCGGGAGGTGGGCGTCACACAGCTGCGGCGCAGCACGGTGCGCCGCACAGTCAGTGCAGTGAACAGGAGCAGATCTCGTGGTGGGCAAGCGTCGGATCAAGCGTCGATCGACCGGACGCACGGTGGCGATCGTGCTGGTCGGCCTGGTGGCAGTGGCCGCCATCGGTTTCGGGAGCATCCTGCTGCTGACCGATCGCAACGTCACCGAGGCCGGTCCGACCGACACCACCGTCACCGCCAGCCGTAGCAAGCCGCCGGTGGCCGACCCCGAGCCGGTGGCCCCGCAGCTGGCGATCGCCCCGATCGCCAACTCCAAGACGGCACCGACGGCGGCCGGTATCGGCGCGGCGCTGGCGCCGGTGCTGGCCGATAAGAACCTGGCCAACTTCGCCGGCGAGGTGATCGATCCGGCGAACGGAACGGTGCTGTGGAAAAAGGATCCGGGCAGCTCCCAGATCCCGGCGTCGACGGCCAAGCTGCTCACCGGGGCGGCGTTGCTCACATCGGTGAAGGACCCGAATTCGAGGCTCACCACCACTGTCGTCAAGGGCGACCAGGCCGGCGACATCGTCTTCGTCGGCGGCGGCGACGTGACCCTGTCCGGCCGGCCGACCGGCGTCGGCACCGTCTATGACGGAGCACCGACGGTCGCCGACCTGGCTGCCCAGGTGAAGGCATCCGGTGTTGACGTCAAACGAATCGTGCTGGACACCTCGTACTGGACCGGCCCGGATTTCGCGAACGGCTGGAAGTCCGAGGATGTCAAGGGCACCTCGCAGTCCAAACAGGGCTACATTACCCGGATGTCGCCGTTGATGGTGGATGGCGATCGGGACGATCCGGCGAAGGAGGACTCCACCCGCTCCGGTGAGCCGGCGAAGACCGCCGGCCGGGCGTTGGCCAGGGCACTGGGCAACGCCGATCTCCCATTGATCGACGGCACCGCCCCGCCGAACGCCTCGGTGATCGCCTCGGTGCAGTCGCAGCCGCTGTCGATCCTGCTGTCCCAGGCGATGGTGAACTCCGACAACGTGCTGGCCGAGGCGCTGGCCCGGGAAATTGCCGGGGCGAAGGGCGCGCCGCGGTCCTTCGAAGGAGCCAGTGCAGCCACCCTGCTGGCACTTGAGGACCTGAAGATCGACACCATCAATGTTCAGCTCTTCGACGGGTCAGGTCTGTCGGAGAACGACCGGGTGACGCCGGACATCCTGGCCCAGGTGCTTTCGCTGGCAATCGCCGGCAAGAAGCCGGCGCTGCGATATCTGTTGACCGGGCTGCCGGTCGCCGGGGTGAGCGGGACGTTGACGTCGGCCTTCCCCAACCTTCGCTTCGATGACCCCCGATCCAAGGCCGGGGCCGGCTGGGTCCGGGCCAAGACTGGGTCGCTGAACTCGACCTACGTGTTGGCCGGCTACACGCCGGACGTCGACGGCCGGCTGCTGGTGTTCTCGGTGGTCTCCAATGCCTCCATCCCCGACCCGAACTCCGGCACCCGATCGGTACAGGATGCGTTCGCCGCCACGCTCCGTCAGTGCGGGTGCCGAGGGTGACGCCGACCGAATCGACGGCAGTACCGAGAGCGGTGGTGGATTGGTCGGCCGCGGTGCGGGCGGGCCAACGATTCGCGCCGACCGGGCCGGCAGTTTCGCCCGCGCAGGCTGCTCAGGCCGTCGATGAGCTGCGGGAGTTCTCCCGACGCGCGGAACTGATCGTTCGAGAGACCACCGGACTCGGCGTCGGTCTACCGGTGGCCGATGCCGACGTGGTCGACCGTCTCCGCTGGATCGCCTCGACTGCCGAAGGAATGGCACTGTTGACGGCTCCACTCACCGACCGACTGGCCGGCCGGGTGTCGGCCGCGGGTCGGGCAACGGCCGGTGCCCAGATCGGCGTCGTGCTGGGATTTCTGTCCGGGCGGGTGCTCGGCCAGTTCGACCCGCTGCTCGGCCAAGGCGACGCGAGCACCGGCACCGGTTCTGGCGCCGGCACCGGCACTGGCGTCGGCCGGCTGGTGCTGGTGGCACCGAACATCATGAAGGTGGAACGGGAACTCAAGGTCGAGCCGGCGGATTTCCGGATGTGGGTGTGCCTGCACGAGAGCACCCATCGGCTGCAGTTCACCGCTGTCCCGTGGCTGCGCGACCACTTCGTCGGGCAGGTGGCCGAGTTCGGTGCTGCCGCCGACATCGACTCGGCGGAACTGCTGGGCCGGATGGTGCGGGCGCTGCGTGGTGGTCGGCAGCCGGGCCAGAGCTGGATCGAGCACATGCAGACCCCTGGGCAGCGCGCCGTTTTCGATCGATTGATGGCCTTGATGAGCCTGCTCGAGGGGCATGCCGACCACGTGATGGACGCGGTCGGCCCGCGAGTGGTACCGACGGTCGCCGCGATCCGGACGGCGTTCAGCGCCCGACGACGCAAGGGTCGCGGCCCGCTCGACCGGCTGATCCGCACCTTGCTCGGCATGGACATGAAGATGTCCCAGTACGTCAAGGGCGAAGCCTTTGTCTCCCAGGTGGTTTCGCGCGTCGGGATGGAAGGTTTCAACACCGTCTGGTCCTCGCCCGAGACGTTGCCGAGCCGCGCCGAGATCAGCGACCCCGACGGCTGGATGACCAGGGTCCTGCGGTGATCCTGCGGTCGCCGGACACCGGACCTGCGGACCCACGATGACGACGCGGCGACCGCAGGTCTGCCGCGACCCGGTTCGACGGGCGGTTTCGTCCTGGCTGACGTCCTATGCACCGACCGGCCCGCTGCTGGTGGCAGTCTCCGGCGGAGCCGATTCGCTGGCATTGGCCGCCGCACTGATGGCCATCGCGGCCGACCGCGAGCCGGTCGCGGTGACCGTCGACCACGGACTGCAGGACGGCTCGGCCGCGCAGGCACAGAGTTGTGCCGATCAGTTGCGCGGTCTGGGGTTTCGCCGTGTCGAGGTACTGCCGGTGACGGTGGACGGGGCCGGCGGACCCGAGGCGGCTGCCCGGACCGCCCGCTATCGGGCGCTGTCCGAGCTGGCGCTGGAGTGTGGGTCGGCTCCGGTGCTGCTCGGTCACACGCTGGACGATCAGGCCGAGACGGTGCTGCTGGGTCTGGGCCGGGGGTCCGGCCCGCGGTCCATCGCCGGAATGCGGGCCTGGCGGGTTCCTTGGGGCCGGCCGTTGCTCGGAGTGCGCCGCGCCGAGACCGAAAGCAGTTGCGCGGCAGCGGGTCTGCTGCCATGGCAGGATCCACACAATGCCGATCCGACGTTCACCAGAGTGCGGTTGCGGACCGAGGTGCTGCCGCTGCTGGAACGGGTGCTCGGCGGCGGAGTCGCCGGCTCCCTGGCCCGTACCGCCGCGCTGCAGGCCGATGACCTGGACGCGCTGGACGCGGTGGCCGACCGAGCCCGATCAGCGGCCAGTTCAGCGGATGGACGGACACTCGACCGGGTGGTGCTGTTCGACTGGCCGCCGGCCGTTCGGCGGCGGGCAGTGCGGAGTTGGCTGGCCGGACAGCAGATTCTCGGGCTGACCGCCGATCACCTGTACCGGGCGGACGACCTGCTACTCGAAGGTCGCAACGGCGCCGCCGTCCGGTTGCCAGGTGGTCTGGATCTGACCCGCCGCGGCGACCGACTCCGGGTGGAACCGGCCGCCGTCGGATCCGAGCCCGACCAGTGACGAGGGTCAGTCACCGCAGAGTCAGTCACCGCAGGGTCGGTGTCGTCGTGCCATCTGGTCGTAGCGATCCGTGGTCGGGGGAGCGACACCCAGTTCGGCAGGCTCCGCGGGGCAATGGCAGGCTTTGGGCCAGCCGCCGTCCCGTCCGTCCCTGGGGAGACCAGTGCCCGGTTCGTCAACGCCGTCCCGACCCTCGCTGACCACCGTGCTGACATCGGCGGACTCGCATCCGATCGCCGACGGTGCGGACCCGGCGGCCGCCCACGGCTACGGCGGCGAACTGTCCGCCGTGCTGATCGATTCTGAAACCCTGCAGGCGAAGATCCGCGACCTGGCTGTGGCGGTGGCCGCCGATCATCACTCCGACCAGCCGCCGCTGTTGATCTGCGTGCTGAAGGGCGCCGTCATCTTCATGACAGATTTCGCCCGGGCGTTGCCGATTCCCTCCGAGATGGAGTTCATGGCCATCTCGTCCTACGGATCGGCCACCAAGTCCTCCGGAGTGGTCCGCATCCTCAAGGATCTGAACTCGGACATCTCCGGCCGTCGAGCGATCATCGTCGAGGACATCATCGATTCCGGGCTGACCCTGTCCTGGCTGCTGAAGAACCTGGAATCGCGCGGTCCGGCCACCATCGAAGTGGTCACCCTGCTGCGTAAACCGGAAGCGGTGAAGGTGGACATCGACGTCCAGTACATCGGCTTCGACATCCCGACCGAATTCGTCGTCGGCTACGGCCTGGATTACGCCGAACGCTACCGGGACCTACCGTTCGTCGGGCTGCTCGCCGAGCGGATGTATCGCTGAGTCCGGCCGTCGTCAGCTGTCCAGTCGATCCGGGAACCAATACCGCGCCGGTGGCGTTGCAGCAGGTGACCACCGGATGCGGTGGCGGGTTCGCCAGCAGTTGAATCGGGCGGGTCCGCCGTCCCCGCGCGGTAGTCTGGAACAACGGTCACGCCTGCATCACGCTTCCCGGCTGCCCGCAGATTGTCCGACGTCAGGGAGGGTCGAGGCCGCCGGCGGCCGTACACCGCATGGATCGCAAAAAGCTCGTCCGTTCACCACTGGTCTGGATACTGGTGGTGGTGCTGGTGTACGTCATGTACAGCTTCCTGTCCGACGACACCCGCGGCTACAAGCCGGTCACCACCTCGGTGGCCCTGCAGCAACTCACCGACGGCAACGTCTCCGAGGTGCTGATCGACGACAAGGAACAGCGTCTCCGGCTGACCCTGAAGACGCCCGTCGAGGGTTCCGGCAAGGTCATCTCGCAGTACCCGGCCGGTGCCACCGACGATGTCTTCACCGCGGTGAAGACATCCAAGGTCGACAAGTACGACACCACGGTGACCAGCGATTCCGGGCTGTTCTCCATCTTGATCTACCTGATTCCGATGGCCCTCATCCTGGTCTTCTTCCTGTGGATGATGAACAACTCCCAGGGCGGCGGCAACAAGGTTCTCTCGTTCGGCAAGTCCAAGGCGAAGCTGTTGTCCAAGGACATGCCGGCCACCAAGTTCACCGATGTCGCCGGAGCCGACGAGGCCGTCGAGGAACTGGACGAGATCCGCGACTTCCTGGCCAACCCGGCTCGTTATCAGGCGCTCGGCGCCAAGATCCCCAAGGGCGTGCTGCTCTACGGACCACCCGGCACCGGCAAGACGCTGCTGGCCAGGGCTGTTGCCGGAGAGGCCGGCGTGCCGTTCTACACCATCTCCGGGTCGGACTTCGTCGAGATGTTCGTCGGCGTCGGTGCCTCCCGGGTCCGTGACCTGTTCGAGCAGGCGAAGGCGAACGCGCCGGCGATCATCTTCGTCGACGAAATCGACGCCGTCGGCCGGCACCGAGGCGCCGGGATGGGCGGCGGCCACGACGAACGTGAGCAGACTCTGAACCAGTTGCTGGTCGAGATGGACGGCTTCGAGAACAAGGGCGGCGTCATCCTGATCGCCGCCACCAACCGACCCGACATCCTGGATCCGGCGCTGCTGCGGCCGGGTCGATTCGACCGGCAGATCCCTGTTGCCGCACCCGATCTCAAGGGCCGCGAAGCGGTCATGGCGGTGCATGCCAAGGGCAAGCCGTTCGCCGCGGATGTCGACTTCCATTCGCTGGCCAAACGTACCGTCGGTATGTCCGGGGCGGATCTGGCCAACGTGCTGAACGAGGCGGCGCTGCTCACCGCGCGGACCGGCGGCACGCTGATCACCAATGCCGCGCTGGAGGAATCCGTCGACCGGGTGGTGGGTGGTCCGGCCCGCAAGGGCCGGGTGATCTCGGAGACCGAACGGAAGATCACCGCCTACCACGAAGGTGGCCACGCCCTCGCCGCCTGGGCCATGCCGGGCCTGGAACCGGTCTACAAGGTGACGATCCTGCCCCGCGGCCGGACCGGTGGACACGCGCTGGTGGTCCCCGAGGACGACAAGCAACTGATGACCCGCTCGGAAATGATCAACCGGCTGGTGATGGCGATGGGTGGTCGGGCCGCCGAGGAACTGGTGTTCGCCGAGCCGACCACTGGAGCCTCCTCGGACATCGCCCAGGCCACCAAGATCGCCAGGGCGATGGTCACCGAGTACGGGATGAGCGCCAAGCTGGGCGCGGTCAAGTACGGCAGCAACGACGACGAGCCGTTCCTCGGCCGGACCTACGGGCACCAGCCCGACTACTCCACCGAAGTCGGCTCGGAGATCGACCATGCGGTGCGGGCGCTGATCGAGACCGCCCACACCGAGGCCTACGAGGTGCTCAACACCTATCGGGACGTGCTGGACGAACTGGCCGGCAAGCTGCTGGAGAAGGAAACGCTGGATCAACGCGATCTGCAGGCCATCTTCTCCGGCGTCGAGAAGCGGCCGAGGATCACCGCCTTCGACGAGTGGGGCGAGCGGCTACCCAGCGATCGACCGCCGATCAAGACGCCGCGCGAGCTGGCCATCGAACGCGGTGAGACCTGGCCGGAGGAACCCCCGGCCAGGGCGATCCTGCAGAAGTCGCCGGTCCCGGTCGGCGCTGCCGACCCTGATCCGGCGCAGCGGTACCACCCGGGGCAGCCACTGGATACCAACGGCCGGCCCTACCTAGGCGGCCCGGGAGCGAACCAGCCGCCGCCGAACTGGACCGGTGGCGTGCTGCCGGGTCCGCTCGGGCCACCCCGCTGGAACGGCGAGCAGTCGGCCCAGGGCAACGGCGCGCCGTACGGGACGGCAGGTGCAAACGGTGCGCCGCCCAGCAACGGTGCCGTTGGATATGGCGGCACCCAGTACGGCAGTCTGCCGAGCGGCAGCCAACCGAACGGCAGCCAACCGAACGGCAGCACACAGAACGGCGGCGTCCAGCATGGCGGTGCTCCGTATGGCGCCCCGCAGAACGGCGGTGCTCCCTACGGCGGACCCCGGCATGGTGCCGATCCGGCGCCCGGCTCCCAGGGCCAGACCTCCGCAGGCCGGAACACCCAGGGCCAGCACCCGAGCGACCACCAGCGGCCCGACGGTGAGCGTCCGCCGGACCCACCGGTTGATCCGTGGGCGGCCCCCGGCGAGCGCCGGTGAGCCGGTGGTGACCAGCGCGGAGTCGATCGCCGGCGGGGACATCGATCCGGAACTGGCCGCTGTCGCGCGGGTGTTCGACGCACCCAGGGCCGAAGCCGCGGTCCGCGAACTGCTGGCGGCGGTCGGTGAAGATACGGACCGGGACGGGCTGCTGGACACCCCGGCCAGGGTGGCCAGGGCTTACGCCGAACAGTTCGCCGGGCTGTACATGAACCCGGACGATGCGTTGTTGACGGTGTTCGACGAGGGTCACGCCGAGATGGTGCTGATGCGCGACATCGAGATGTATTCCACCTGCGAGCACCACCTGGTGCCGTTCTTCGGCAAGGCACACGTCGGCTACATCCCCGGTCGCCACGGCCGGGTGACGGGATTGTCGAAGCTGGCCAGGCTGGTTGACGGTTACGCCAGGCGGCCGCAGGTGCAGGAACGACTGACCACCCAGATTGCCGACGCGCTGGTCCGCCGGCTGCGCCCGGCCGGCGTCATCGTGGTGATCGAGGCCGAGCACCTGTGCATGGCGATGCGCGGCGTTCGCAAGCCGGGAGCCGTCACCACCACCTCGGCGGTCCGTGGCATCTTCCAGTCCCAGGCCAGCACCCGAGCCGAGGCGATGAGCCTGATCACGGGTCGATGACGAACCCGGACCGGCGGTTCCCGACCCGGGGGACGCTGCCCTGGGTGATAGGGATCCTCAACGTCACCCCCGATTCCTTTTCCGACGGTGGGCTGTGGGACTCCACCGACGACGCCATCGCCCGCGGTCGGCAGCTGGTGACCGAGGGTGCCCACCTCGTCGATGTGGGCGGCGAGTCCACTCGGCCGGGCGCCCACCGGGTCGACCCGGAGACCGAGCGGCGGCGGGTGCTGCCGGTGATCACCGCGTTGGCCGCCGACGGCATCTTGTGTTCGGTGGACACCACCAGGGCGAGCGTCGCAGCGGCGGCGATCGATGCCGGAGCGGCGCTGGTCAACGATGTCTCCGGTGGGCTGGCCGACCCGGAGATGGCCGCCGTGCTGGCCGATTCCGGGCTGCCCTGGATCCTGATGCACTGGCGGGGCCACAGTGACGTGATGCAGGAGCTCACCCACTACGACGACGTGGTCCACGACGTGCGCGCCGAGTTGCGACAGCGGATCGAAGCGGCGCTGGCCGCCGGCGTCGACGAGCGATCGCTGATCCTGGATCCCGGTCTCGGCTTCGCCAAGACCGGCGCTCACAACTGGGAGCTGCTGCGGCGGTTGGACGAGTTGGTCGACATCGGTCTTCCGGTGTTGGTCGGCGCGTCCCGCAAACGATTCATCGGAGAATTGCTTGCGGACGGGGAGATGCTCCGGCCACCGATCGGACGGGACACCGCGTCGGCGGCCTGCGCTCTGCTGGCCGCGCAGCGTGGTGCCTGGGCGGTGCGGGTGCACGAGCCGCGGCCGACGGTGGATGCGATGCGGGTGGCGGCAGCCGGCACTGCCGGGCAGGTCCCAGGCGATCGACCGGCGCCGACCTCGGCCCTGCAGACTGCGTCGGACCATGGCTGATCGGATCACCCTCACCGGATTGCGGGTGCAGGGCCATCACGGCGTGTTCGCCGAGGAGAAACGAGACGGTCAGCCGTTCCTGGTCGATGTGACGCTGTGGCTGGATTCGACGACCGCGGCCGCCACCGACGATCTGACCGACACCATCAGCTATGCCGAGGTGGCCGAGCTGGCTGCCGGCATCGTGGCTGGTGAACCCAGGGATCTGATCGAGACGGTGGCCGCCGAGATCGCCGACACCCTGATGCGCAGGTTCGGCGGTGACGGCGGTGGTCCGGCGGTGCACGCGGTGGAGGCGACGGTACACAAGCCGCAGGCTCCGATCCCGCTGGAGTTCGCGGACGTTTCGGTGACGGCCCGCCGGTCCATCCGGAGCGGTCCGGCCGGGCGCCGGCCGAGCGACGGCTGAGTCGATGACCGAGGCCGTGCTCTCGTTGGGCGCCAACGTCGGCGACCGTCAGGGTTTTCTGACGGCCGCCGTCGACCAACTGGGCGAGACGGTCCGGGCGGTCTCCTCGATCTATCGCACTCCACCGTGGGGCGGGGTCGAGCAGGAGGACTTCCTCAACGTGGTGGTGCTGGTCGCGGACACAGCGGTCGACGACCCCCGCGTCTGGCTGGACCGATGCCAGGCACTGGAACGGTCGGCCGGTCGGCAGCGCGCAGTCCGGTGGGGGCCACGCACGCTGGATGCCGACGTGGTGACGGTCGGCGAACTGGTCGTGGAAGATCCGGTACTCACCCTGCCGCATCCGCTGGCCCACCAGCGGGCCTTCGTACTGCTGCCGTGGTCGGAGATCGATCCGTTCGCCGAGCTGGTCGGGTACGGGCCGATCGCCGATCTCCTGGAGCAGGTGGACCTCACCGGGATCTGCAAGCTCGGTCGGCTGCCATGACCACCGGGAATCGGCGGGACAACCCCGACACCGGCATGGGGTTGACCCGCTGGCGGGACATCACCGCCGTCACGGTGATTGCCGGCCTGCTCGGATACCTGTTGCTGCGGTGGAACTACCAGCGGCTGCCGGCGCTGCCACTGCTGGCCGGCCTGCCGGCTGCAGTGATCGGAGTCGGTGAGGCGATCGTCGGTGTGGGGTTGCGGAACCGGATCCGGAGCACCCGAGGGGATCGGGCACCGATCGACCCGCTGTCCGCGGCCAGGGCCGTTGCGGTGGCCAAGGCGACCGCATTGGCGGCCGCCGCGCTGAGCGGGTTGTGGCTCGGCGCGCTGATCTATCTGCTGCCCCAGGCCGACCGGGTGACGGCAGCCGCCGGCGACCGGACGAGCGCGGTGATCGGCCTGCTGTCCGCCGCGGTGATGTTGGCCGGCGGACTGTTCCTGGAGCGCTGCTGCCGGACCCCGGACGACCCGGACGAGCAGCCCAGCGGTCCGGGATATTGACCTGGGCGGCAGTGCCCGATCGGCCCCGCCGCCCCCGGTAGGCTCCTCGGCATGACCTGGGCCGGGAGCAGCCGACGTCGTGGGCCGACCTCGCTGGGCATGCGGTTGCTGCTGTCCGTCGGATTCGCCCTGGGCGTTGCCGCCACAGTGATCGTCATGCTGTTCGGCGACCGCGCCTTCCTGCTCCGGATCGCCGTACTGATGGCGATCTGGGCGGCACTGATCGCCGCGATCGTGATGGTCGGATACCGCCGGGACGCGCAGAGCGTGACGGCCCGGGAGAACGAGATCGCCCGCACCTACGAGCTGGAACTGCACCGTGAGGTGGCGGCCCGTCGCGAGTTCGAAACCAGCTTTACCGCGAAGGTCCGGGAAGAACTCAGCGATGGGCAGTCCGACGAACTGCGCCAACTTCGCGAGCAGCTGGAACGGCTGACCAGCACTCTGTCCAGCCTGATGGACGGCGACCTGATGGTCGAGCGGTTCACCCTGTCCGCCGAGCCCACCCGGTTGCGCGGGCTGGGTGACGGCAGCCGCCGGCTGACCCAGCGGACCAGGGGCGAGCTGATCCGTTCCCAGAACGAGCACGACAGTGCCGAGGACGGTGACAATGACCCTGACACCGTCGACGCGGAAGTGGTCGAGGACGGTGACGCCGACGCGCCGGCACCGGCCGCCGTTTCGGTCGGTGTTACGACCGCCGGACCGACCGCTGAACCGCCTGCAGGACCGACCGGCGCCGTGTCCCGGGCCGGCGGCGCCACCGCGGCGCCCAAGGCACCGGGGGCCACGGTCGACCAGCTGGTGGCCGAGACGCCCCGGCTGGACGCGCCGTCGACTGCCTGGACCAGGAGCCATCGAAGGGACACCGAGCTCGCCGCCGCGGCAGCGGCCGAACGCCGGGCCGGCCTGCTGCCCGAGCCGGTCGGCGCCGAGCGCACGCCGGATGTTGGGTCCGAATCGGAGCAGCCCGGTGAACCCGAAGTGGAACCAGAACTGGAACCCGACGAGGACGTCCAGCAGATCTCGGTCTCGGACCTTCTCGCCGCCTTCGGCGCCAGTGCCACCGCCGATTCCGGTGCCGGTTCACATCGTCGTCGCCGGCGGGCCGCAGACTGAGCACCGCACAGCGAACCGATCTTGCTAGCCGAGCAGTCGGTCGATGACGGCCAGTAGCCGAGCCCGCAGCGGCGCGCCGCGATCGGCGAAGACCCGTTGCAGGGCAATGTATTCGGTTTTGCCGGCAGCGGTCTCGATGGCGATCGGCGAATAGCCGAGTTCGGCCAGGTCGTAGGGCGAGGCGCGCATGTCCACCTCGCGAATGTCACGGGCCAGCCGGAAGCAGTCCAGTAGCAGCTCACTGGGCACCGCCGGCATCAGCTTGTAGCTCCATTTGTACAGATCCATCCCGGCATGCAGACATCCCGGCTGCTCCAGGTTCTCCCGGTCCGGCAGGCTGGGCTGCAGCAGATTACGTGGCCGAGCGGGGCCGCTGAAGAACCGGAAGGCGTCGTAGTGCGAACAGCGGATCTGATGGCTCTGCACCACCTCGTCGGTGCCCTGGCTGCCGAGCCGCAGCGGCCAATCGGTGTGCCGCCGTTGCCCGGAGGACTGCCGATAGACCATCGCCCATTCGTGCAGGCCGAGGCAACCGAACTGCGGCGATCGGTCGGCAGTGGCGGCGAGAAGCCTCGCCATGAAATGGATCTGGTCCGCCCGATCGGTCAGCATGGCGTCCCGATCGACGGTCGTCACGCTGTCCGTTGTCCGATGGAAACGCCAATCGGATCGCTCGGCAGCGCCGGCCAACCCGACACCGATTCCCGGATACCACCGGCGGAGTTGGGCCGGTCGGAGCGAGTAGTAGCTGAACAGGAAGTCATGGACCGGGTGCAGCTGTCCCGTCCCTACTCGGCCGCGATGGGCGGCGGTCAACTCATCGACGTCGGCCGCATGCGCTGCCGCCACCACTCTCCAGTCAGCTTCCTGCAGCACGGTCAGTGGCGCACCCGTTGCGGCGTCGGCGATCTCGGTGTTCGTCATCGACGATGCGCCACCCAAACCTGGCAGACCTCGGCGAGCTCGAGCGGACCGGCCCATCGATCGATCAACGCATCGACACCGTTATGCAGATCCTGCCGGCGCTGCGGGGCGGCAGTGATCACGTACGACAGGGTGTCCAACAGTCCGTGCAGTTGGTCCCGGGTCATCGGCCGCAGCCAGGGAAAGCTCGTCAGTTCCGGATCGGTGAACTCCGGTCGACCGCTGAACGGCGGCGACGGCGGTCCTGTCTGACCGGTGCTGCCGCCGGGCGGCCGGACGTCCGCGTCCATCTGCTGCTCGAACGCCATGGTGAACTCGTGCCTCGGGTCTCGGGAATTCCAGAGGGCGGCCAGTCGGCCGCCCGGCCGGAGCACCCTGGACATTTCGGGCAGCGCGGCGTCCAGCTGGAACCAGTGCATTGCCTGGCCGACGGTGATCACCTGGACCGAACTGTCCGGCACCGGGATCTGCTCGGCGCTACCCAGCTCGGTGCGCACTCCGGGGACCGCCCGGCGCAGCGCGGCCAGCATCTGCTCGTCGGGTTCCACTGCGATGATCTGCCGCGGCAAGGAGTCGGCATCCCGCAGCGCGACCAACGCAGCGGTCAGTTTCCCGGTACCGGCACCGAGATCGAGCACCGTGTCGGGGGCAAGGCCGACCGCGCACCGGACGGCCTGCTGCGGGTAGCCGGGACGGAACTTCGCGTATCCGGCAGCGGCCGAACCGAACGACAGCGCTCGGTCCGTCGGGTGGGCGACCGCGGCCCGCCGATCGGGCGGCAGCGGTACGGAATCGGTACTCACCGGGCCATCGTCACACGGCCGTCCCCCGGAAGTGGACCGGACGCTGAGGATCGTTCACCCACCGTACGGGCGTAATTCGGTCCTCGTCCGGGTGACGGACGAGCGCAGACCTGCCCATCTGCGGTTGAATGAACTCATACCCGATGCATCAGGGGTAATTAATGGACGGGTTGCACTAATGCGGTTGAAGTCGTTGAGTCTCGGAGCTGCGTGCGCCGTGTTGATGGTCGGTGCGCCGATCGCGGTGGCCAGCCCGGCTGCCGCGGCTCCGACACCGGTGATACCGGCGGTGGCCGGCGCGGAATCACACTGCTGGAATGCCAACGGTGCCTTCTCCGCCACCGATCCATTCGTCTTCGGAGGAGTACGACTGACGGCCCGTCAGATCGCCGCCGCCCAGACCGTCGCCGACGTCGCCAGCGCCAGCCACCTGACGCTGCGTGCGGTGCGGATAGCACTCGCCGAGGCGATGCGGGCCTCCCAGCTCAACTCCGGCTATCGCAACGGTGGCGCACTCGGATTGTTCGCTCAAGCCGATAGCGGCACCGTCCGCGCCGGCGACGCCGCGGGCATCGGACCGGATCGCGCCGACCCCGCCGTGGCGGCCGGCCTGTTCTTCGATCAGCTCACCGTCCGGGTTCCCGGGTACGAGACCGACATCAGGACGGATGCCGAGATCGCCGCGACCGTCAGCGGGCCTGCGGTGCAGGCCGGCGTTCAGCGGGCCGCCAATCTGGCGACGGCGTTGGCGGCGTACGTGATTCGGGACCAGACCGCGACCGCCTCCCCGACGACCGGCTCGGCCACCGCGGGCACTACCACTGCGCAGCGGATCGCGGACATCACCGACAGGCTGGTGAAGGCCGACAACGCCACCGCCGCACCGTCCGCGCTGGTGCTGCAGTCGGCGAGCCGAGCGATCCACGCGGTCTTCGATCAGCTGTTCATCGTGAATGTCAACCCGGCCGCGGCAGCGACCGTGGAACCGGCGACCGCCGGACCGATGTCCGCAACCGACCCCGGTTTCGACGTCGCGCCGGTGAATTGGATGCAGGTCCGGACCGTCGAGGCCGCCGCCCCGGGTGCCCCCGACACCAGTTCCTCTGCGACCAGCACGACCACCGGCGCGACCCCGACCACCACCACGAGTGGGGCTGGATCGTCGAGTTCCGTGGCCTCCAGTTCCGCGGCGCCCAGCACTGCGGCACCGAGCTCACCGCCGGCCACGCCAAAATTCCTGGCGACGTCTCGGACCAAGCCCGACACGGTCACCTCATCGGTGGCCCCGACCACCGGGACCGTGACGCCGACGACCGGTACCGCCACCACCGCACCGACGACCGGTACCGCCACCTCCACGCCGACGACGGCCACCACCACGCCGACGACCGGCACCACTACGACGACGGCCACCAGCACGCCGACGACCGGTACCGCCACCACCACGCCGACGGCCACCACCACGCCGACGACGGTCACCACCACGCAGACGACAGTCACCACACCGACGACGACCACCACCACTACGCCGACGGCCGCCACCACCACCACCACGCCGACGGCCACCACCACGCCGACCGCCGTCACCACCACCACGCCGGCGACGGTCACCACCACGCAGACGACAGTCACCACACCGACGACGACCACCACCACCACGCCGACGGCCACCACCACCACGCCGACGGCCACCACCACCACCACGGCGACGGCCACCACCACCACGCCGACGAAGGCTGCGCGGCCGAAGGTCACCCCGGCAACGACCACGCCGGCCAAGACCACGCCGGCCAAGGTCGCGCCGGCCGAGCGGTCGGCGTCCGCACAGGACGACCCGGCGGTGCCCGATCCGAAGGAACCCAGGCCCTCCTTCCCGGACAAGCAGGTGATCACCCCGGACCCGGTTGATCCGCACAGCGTCGCGGTGCCGCGCGGAACCCCCGCCTCCACTCAGACCGGGAACGCCTGCCTGCCAGTGGGCGGATCGCCGAGTCTTTTCGATCCGGGCAGCATCATCTCCGACGAGGTCTTCTACGACACCACGGCGATGACAGCGGCCCAGATCACCACCTTCGTCAATGATCTCGGCGCCGGCTGCACCAGTACCTGGTGTCTGCGCAACCTTCTGGTCACCGTCCCGGTGTTCCCGCAGAACCGTTACTGCGCCGCCTACCAGGGCGGCCGGCAGACCGCCGCCAGTGCTATTGCCGGAATCTCCGCGGCCTGCGGCATCAACCCGCAGGTGATGTTGGTGACGCTGCAGAAGGAATCGGGCCTGTTGACTCGGACCGATGTCGGTGCGACCAACTGGAATGCGGCGTGGGGCTGGCATTGCCCGGACACCGGACCCGGTGGTAGCGCCAACTGCGACCCGGCGCATGCCGGTTTTGTCAATCAGCTGTACGGCATGGCGCAACAGTGGTCGCGTTACCGGCTGGATCCGCAGAAGTACAACTACCAGGCCGGTCGAGTCGCCGACGTCCAATGGAACGTCGCGGAAACCGGATGCGGGTCCAGTCCGGTGTACATCCGCAATGTGGCCACAGCATCGCTGTACAACTACACGCCCTACCAACCGAATGCTGCGTCGTTGACCGCCTATCCGTCGGCAGGCGACCGATGCTCGTCCTACGGGAACCGCAACTTTTTCGTCATGTTCGGCAAGTATTTCGGTGGCACCGGAGCCAGCATGCCGGTGGCGGGGACGGTGACCGGCACCGTGGTGACCATCCCGAACGGCGCCGATGTGGCGCCAGGCGCCGCCGGACAACAGATCGTGGCGCCGAATACCGCCGTTGCCGATGGATTGGCAGCCGGCTTCGCCGCCGTCGGAATGCCCTATGTGTGGGGCGGCGGAACGGATGGCGGCGGTCCGGACCAGGGCTGTACACGAGCCGGGGGGTCAGAGAACTCCTGCCAGGGCATCGTCGGGTTCGACTGCTCCGGACTCACCGGATTCGTCATGCGGCAGGCCGGTTTCGTCACCGGGACCGACTCGTCCAGCCAGCGGGCCGGTGGTGAGCGCGTGCCGTGGACGCAGGCCCAGCCGGGCGACATCATCGGATATCCCGGCCATGTGTCGATCTTCCTCGGTTGGATCGACGGCACTCCTTACATGCTGCAGGCTCCCTCGGTCGGTAAGCAGGTTCAGGTCCGCACCGTGTATTCCGGTGGCATGGACCCTGTTGTACACCGGTATTGGCGCTGACCGGAAACTGATCGGTTCAGCAAACGGGCCTATTCACCGCGTGGTCGTGGCGCTCCTCGAGTGTGTCAATCGACCGACCGGAGTGTGATATTAAACGCCGGCGGATGCCGGCCGCCAATTCAGCCGACATTCGTGAGCCACATCATCCAGCAGTAGTTACCGGTGGTTCCCGGTGCACAGAATCCACCGGATCATCTACAGTGATGTCCGCGATCATTTTGGATCGTTACTCCATTCTCACTGTGCAACTTGGAGGTTGTCCGTGGCCACCCAGACCACCATCACCCTGATCGATGACATCGACGGGTCGGCGGCTGTAGAGACTGTCGAGTTCGGATTGGACGGTGCTTCGTACGAAGTCGATCTGAATGAGAAGAATGCCAAGAAGTTGCGGGACGCGATCTCGAACTTTGTTGCGCATGCCCGGCAGGTCGACGGGCGGAGCGGATCGGGCCGGGGTCGAGCCGCCCGTGGCTCGCGGGCCGCTTCGGTGCGGAACAGCCGCGAACAGTTGCAGGCGATCCGGGACTGGGCCAGACGTAACGGGCACAACGTTTCCGACCGGGGTCGGATCGCGGCAACCATCGTCGAGGCATTCGACGCAGCCCACTGACCTGATCCCCAGTGACCTGATCCACTGTCCGACACCACAGGCCCTGCCCGGTTCGTCCGGTGCGGGGCCTGCGGCACCACCGGACCTGTTCGCCCTCGGCGTACCCGTTCTGCTGGCGGAACGCGCAGGTGTCCGGGAGCGTTGAAGGCGGAAGACACCACCGTGCGCGTGGTGTCATCCGCACCGTAGTCAGCAGCATCTGTCAGCAGCACTTGTTCAGCACCGTTTGTCAGCACCGTTTGTCAGCACCGTTTGTCAGCACCACTGAGCGACCCGACACTCGCAGACTGCATCGATGGCCAGTAATACATCGATGTCGCCGCAACACAAGGCGATCACGGTCGACTCAACTCCACCGACGGGCCGGCCCGCCGCATTACAGTGGAGTATCCGCCGTTCGTGGCGACGGGTCGCCGGTAGCGCCGAGTCGATGGCTCAGCCTGTGAGTGCTGGAAGCGTAGTCCACACCGAGCGCACGCCCCGAAGGAGTACACATGTTCGAACGGTTCACCGACCGGGCCCGCCGGGTGGTCGTCCTGGCGCAGGAAGAAGCCCGGATGCTCAACCACAACTACATCGGGACCGAGCACATCCTGCTCGGCCTCATCCACGAGGGTGAAGGTGTCGCCGCCAAGGCGCTCGAGTCGCTTGGCATCGCGCTGGAAGGCGTCCGCGCCCAGGTCGAGGAGATCATCGGGCAGGGCGCCCAGGCACCGTCCGGCCACATCCCGTTCACCCCGAGGGCCAAGAAGGTCCTTGAGTTGAGCCTGCGCGAGGCCCTGCAGCTCGGCCACAACTACATCGGCACCGAGCACATCCTGCTCGGCCTGATCCGTGAGGGTGAGGGCGTCGCGGCGCAGGTGCTGCAGAAGCTGGGCGCCGACCTGAACAAGGTCCGTCAGCAGGTGCTGCAGTTGTTGTCGGGCTACCAGGGCAAGGAGACCGCAGCCGCCGAGGGCGGCCGCAGCGAAGGCACTCCGTCGACCTCGCTGGTGCTCGATCAGTTCGGCCGGAACATGACGCAGCTGGCTCGTGAGGGCAAGCTCGACCCGGTGATCGGCCGGGAGAAGGAGATCGAGCGGGTCATGCAGGTGCTGTCCCGGCGCACCAAGAACAACCCGGTGCTGATCGGCGAGCCCGGCGTCGGCAAGACCGCGGTGGTCGAGGGCCTGGCCCAGGCCATCGTCCGCGGCGACGTTCCGCAGACCCTCAAGGACAAGCACCTGTACACCCTGGACCTCGGATCGTTGGTGGCTGGCAGTCGCTACCGCGGTGATTTCGAGGAACGGCTGAAGAAGGTGCTCAAGGAGATCCGCACCCGCGGCGACATCATCCTGTTCATCGACGAGATCCACACCCTGGTCGGCGCGGGTGCCGCCGAGGGCGCGATAGACGCCGCCAGCATCCTCAAGCCAATGCTGGCCCGCGGCGAACTGCAGACCATCGGCGCCACCACTTTGGATGAGTACCGCAAGTACGTGGAGAAGGACGCGGCGCTGGAGCGTCGATTCCAGCCCATCCAGGTCGGCGAACCGACGGTGGCGCACACCATCGAGATCCTCAAGGGTCTGCGCGACCGGTACGAGTCGCACCACCGGATCACCATCACCGACGACGCTCTGGTGGCCGCGGCCACCCTGGCCGACCGGTACATCAACGACCGATTCCTGCCGGACAAGGCCATCGACCTGATCGATGAGGCCGGCGCCCGGATGCGGATCCGCCGGATGACGGCGCCACCGGACCTGCGCGAGTTCGACGACCGGCTCGCCACCGTCCGGCGGGACAAGGAATCGGCGATCGATTCGCAGGACTTCGAGAAGGCTGCCTCGCTGCGCGACTCGGAGAAGCAGCTGCTCGGCAAGAAATCCGAGCGGGAGAAGGCCTGGAAGGACGGCGACCTCGACGTCGTCTCCGAGGTGGCGGACGAGCAGATCGCCGAAGTGCTGGCCAACTGGACCGGCATCCCGGTGTTCAAGCTGACCGAGGAAGAGACCACCCGACTGCTGAAGATGGAAGATGAGCTGCACAAGCGGATCATCGGCCAGAACGAGGCGGTCAAGGCGGTGTCCAAGGCGATCCGCCGGACCAGGGCCGGACTCAAGGATCCCAAGCGTCCCAGCGGATCGTTCATCTTCGCCGGCCCGTCCGGCGTCGGGAAAACGGAGCTGACCAAGGCGCTCGCCGAGTTCCTGTTCGGCGACGAGGATGCGCTGATCCAGGTCGACATGGGCGAGTTCCACGACCGGTACACCGCATCCCGGTTGTTCGGTGCCCCTCCCGGATACGTCGGCTACGAAGAGGGCGGTCAGCTCACCGAGAAGGTGCGCCGTAAGCCGTTCTCGGTGGTGCTTTTCGACGAGATCGAGAAGGCTCATCCGGAGATCTACAACTCGCTGTTGCAGGTTCTGGAGGACGGCCGGCTCACCGACGGACAGGGCCGCACGGTCGACTTCAAGAACACCGTCATCGTGTTCACCTCCAACCTGGGGACGTCGGAGATCTCCAAGTCGGTGAGTATGGGCTTCTCGTCGAGTAACGGCGCCGACTCGAACTACGAGCGGATGAAGACCAAGGTCAACGACGAACTGAAGAAGCACTTCCGCCCGGAGTTCCTCAACCGGATCGACGATGTGGTGGTGTTCCATCAGCTGACCACCGAGGAGATCGAGCGGATGGTCGACCTGATGCTGTTGCGGGTCGAGACGGCGCTGCGGAACAAGGACATGGACCTGTCGGTGACCCCGGCGGCCAAGGCGTTGCTGGCCGAGCGTGGATTCGATCCGGTGCTGGGTGCCCGGCCGTTGCGCCGGACCATCCAACGGGAGATCGAGGACGCGCTCAGCGAGAAGATCCTGTTCGACGAGATCAAGCCGGGCCATCTGATCACCGTCGACGCCGACGGTTCGGGGGCGGAGGCGACGTTCTCCTTCGTCGGCGAGCCGCGCGCTGCCTCGATGGTCAAGCAACCGGTGGGGGCGACCATGGTGAAGGGCGAATCCGGGGTCGTCTCCGAGGCCGACATCGCCGGTAGCGAGGCGGTCTGACGCCACCGACGTGCGCCGCACAGTGTTGACAGCAGGGCCCGCACCCATCGGGTGCGGGCCCTGCCGCTGCACCGGTGCCGACTCAGACCTCGATCGGCAGTTCGTACACCTCGCTGGTGGGATGACCGGCCAGCTCGTGGACCCGTTGGACCGCTTCCTTGCTCGGACCGGTGGACAGGCAGAACACCTTGCCCGACTCCGGGTCCAGCCAGGCGTGCTCGAAGTGCACGCCGTGTTCCTGCTCGACCGCCAGGTCGGCGTCATGCGCCTGTTGCAACTGGTCGGCGGTGACCCCGACGAACCCGTCGTGCACGTCCATGAACTTCGCCACTTCGGTGATCCTTTCCTCGTGCCGACCGCCGGCGCGGCCGGTATCCATCACTACGGAGGATCGGGCAGATCGGTCAAGTACCGTTTTCTGATAAACCACCCGAACGGTCGTGTTCCGCCGCGGTGTAGATCCGCCGCACCACATCCTCGATGTCGGGTTCTTCGATCGACAGGTCGCGGACTTCGCCGCGTTCGGCCACCGCTGCCAGCACCTCCGGGATCGAGACGCCGGCGCCGTCGCTGCCGTGCAGTGCCAGCCGCTGTTGCAGGCCGTCAGCCTCGCTGCCGAGGTGGGTGGTACCGGGCAGCCCGACCAGATCCGGCGTCGGCCGGGCCAGATCGATCACCAGCACCCGATAGGCGTCGACCGTTCCGGCCAGGCCGCCCAGCGTCCCGTCAAAGGCGAGCGCGCCGTGGCCGACCACCAGCACCCGCTCGCACAACGCTCGATGTCGCCCATGTCGTGGGTGGTGAGTAGCAGGGTGGTGCCCTTCGCCCGGCGCTCGGCGATCAGGAACTCGCGCAGCCGTTGCTTGCTCAGCACATCCAGACCGATGGTGGGTTCGTCCAGGATCAGCAGATCCGGTGAGTGCAACAGCGCGGCGGCGATCTCGCCTGGCCGAGCCAGACGTAGGTGGCCATCGATCCGAGGTCGTAGCCGGCCAGGGCGTCGCCGGCCGCCTCGACCCCGGCGAACAGGATGGCTGCTCGGACGAAGCCGAAGGTGGTGTTGGCGATCAGCCCGCCGATCACCGATGCAAGATAGCGGGCCTGTGCCGCGAAGCTGGCCCGGAGCAGCCGAAACCAGGGTCTCAGGGCTGGGGGCACAAGGAGGTGACGCTAGTCCGGCTTCCCGAGGAGCGCCAGCCCTGCTCAGTCGGGCAGACCGATCCGGTCGCCAACGCACCGCGTCGCCAGACCGTCGGTGACCAGCGAGTCCAGGCAGCGTTGCCACTGCGCGCGGTCTGCCCAGACGGTCTGCAATCGGCTCAGCGGGACCGGATCTGCTGACTCCCTGATCATCGCCAGGATCCGGCCACGCACCTGCCGATCGGTACCGGCCCAGGCCTGACCGCGACGGGCCACCGAGCCGGCCGGCCGGCCGGCTGCCAACCAACGGCACTGCTTGCGTATCGGGCAGTCATCGCAGCGCGGTCGGGTGGCGGTACAGATCAGGGCGCCGAACTCCATGGTGGCCGCCGACAACCGGGCGGCCACCGCGGGTTCGGCCGGCAGCAATGACGCCAGCTGACGACGGTCGGCGGCGGTGGCGGGACCGGCGTCATCGGTGCCGCTGCGCAACCGGTGCAACACCCGCCGGACGTTGGTGTCGACCACCGGCACCCGGGCGCGGAAGGCGAATGCCGCCACCGCACGGGCGGTGTACTCACCGATCCCGGGCAGTGCCAACAGCGCGTCCAGTTCGGCCGGCACCTGCCCGCCGTGCTCGACGGTGATCGCAGTGGCCGCCGCATGCAGTCGCAGGGCTCGGCGCGGGTAGCCGAGTCGGCCCCAGGCGCGCACTGCGGCGCCCGGACTGTCGGCGGCCAGCTCGACCGGTGTCGGCCAGCGCCGCAGCCACTCGAGATACACCTCCAGCACTCGGGACACCGGCGTCTGTTGCAGCATGATCTCGCTGACCAGCACTGCCCACGGCCCGGCGCCCGGCCGTCGCCACGGCAGATCGCGGCCTCGCTCGTCGAAGAAGGCGAGCAACTCCGCGACCGGCAGGGTTTCCGGGCCGGGCATGTCACGACTCCGTTCTGTCGGGCGTTCACGCGGCGTTGCGCCGCAGATCGGCCGCCGTGCGACGTTACCGTCAGGCTCGTGATGCAACCTGTCGGCCCTCTGGAACCGAGGGTGTACTGGATCCGCCGGACGCTGGTGATCGCCGCAGCAGTGGTCGTGTTGATCGGGCTGGTGTGGCTCCTGGTCAGCAAGATGGCTGGCGGCACCGCGCCCGACAATGCCTCGAACAACACCTCGACCACCGACAGCTCGACCACCGCCGGGTTGACCGGGGTGCTTGCTACGGGAACCTCCGGCGGTTCCTCGGCCGGCGGTTCGGGCCCGGCGTCGACCTCGAAACCTGCCGCATCGACGACCTCGCCGAGCACCTCGGCATCGAAGCCCGCAACCGCGTCGAGCGCGCCGAAGACCTCCGGGTCGAGCACCGCGGCGCCGACATCCGCAGCGCCGAAGTCCACCGCGCCGAAGTCCGCCGCGCCGAAGTCCACCCCGCCGGCCAGCACCACGCCGAAGTCCACCCCGCCGGCCAGCACCACGCCGACCGATCTCGCCCCGACAACAACGAGGCCAGTGCAATCGGCGCCGGCCCCGATCCGGAACATCCCCGAGCATCCGGCGACTTCGTCGGAGCCCAGTGCGTCGGCAACACGTCCGACCCCGACGCCAGCGGCAACTCCGACGGTGAAACCTGCTCCGACCCCGACCTCGAAGCCGGCGGCGAAACCAGCCTCGAAACCGGTGCCGACCACCGATGCCCAAGGCCGGCTGCTCTGCTCGGACGCCTCGATCAACCTGGCGACCACGTCCCGTTCGTCGAGCTTTCAGGTCGGATCGCGGCCGGTGCTCGGCCTGACGGTGACGAACCGGGGCAGCGCGTCCTGCGTCCGTGATGTGTCCGGCTCGCTGCAGGTGTTCACCGTGTACAACGCGCAGCACCAGCGGGTCTGGTCGACGGTCGATTGTTTCCCCGGCCAGGGCCGTCAGACTCAGCAGATCGAACCGGGCCAGCACCTGCAGTTCGACATCAAGTGGGCCGGCACCACCTCCCGCCCCGGCTGCGCCGGCACCAGGACCCCGGTCCCCGCCGGCAGCTACACAGCGGTCGCCGACCTCGGTGCGATGAGGGCCGCGCCGGTGTCGTTCACGATCACCGGCTGACCCCCGTCACCGGCTGAGCCGGTCGGTGCGGCCGAGACTGGTCGGTCGTGAATACCGCCGGGTCAGCTGAACCGGTCGCCGATCGACGACTCGGCCAGTCGGGACAAGCCCTCACGAACCAGCCTGGCCCGTGCCTCGCCGATCCCGTCCACCTCCTGCAGATCGGCGGCCGTTGCCGCCAACAGCACCTGCAGACTGCCGAAGTGTCCGATCAACCGTTCCAGCACCAGCGGCGGTAGCCGATTGATCCCGGACAACAGCCGATAACCCCGGCTGGCGACCTGACCCTCCAGCGATTCGCCGAGGTGCCCGAGGGTGCGGGCGATCGCTCCGAGGTCGATCAGCGATGCGCCGGTGAGCTCGTTCAACCGGGCATCGACGGCGGCCACCTGTTCAGGAGCGTCCTGGGGCAGGTAGTCGCGGATCAGCAGTTCGCCCAGACCCTCGGTACCGGCCAGCAGCTCGTCGAGCTGCAGGCCGAGCAGCCGGCCGTCGGTACCGAGCTCGATCACGTTGCCGGTGAGTTCGTCGGCGATCCGGCGGACCATCAACAGTCGCTGCACCACCGTCATCGCATCCCGCAGCGTGGTGAAGTCCTCGATCTCCAGTGACGAGAGGGTGTGCGCCACCTCGTCCAGCCTGGCCTTGTAGCGCTGCAGGGTGGCCAGTGCCTGATTGGCCCGGCCGAGGATGGTCGCCGGATCGGCGACCTCGTGCCGGGTGTCGCCGAGGTACAGGCTGATCGTCGACATCGAATGGCTGACGGCAATCACCGGCACCCCGGTCTGCACGCCGGCCCGTTCCGCGGTGCGGTGACGGGTACCTGATTCGACGGTGCCGATGGTGGCGTCCGGCATCAGCTGGACATTGGCCCGGACGATCCTGGTGGCGTCGTCGTTGAGTACCACGGCACCGTCCATCTTGCACAGCTCACGCAGCCGGGTGGGGGAGAACTCGACGTCCAGCCGGAAGCCGCCGTCGCACATCTCGGCAACCGTGCTGTTGTTGCCGATCACGATCAGTGCGCCGGTCCGGCCACGCAGGATCCGCTCCAGTCCTTCGCGCAGCGGGGTGCCCGGCGCCAGCCTGGCCAGCGCGGCGCGGTGTGCGCCGACAGCAGATCGGTCAGTCAACTCGGGGATGCCTCGTTCCGGGCGGCGCCACGGGCCCGCATCGGTGACCGACGCCGGGATTGTCGTCGGTCAGTCTAATTGGCCGGCGGTCGGCTGTTGCGGCCGGTCAGCGGCGCAGCCAGCGCACCACCCCGTCGTCGCTGCCCAGGGCACGGAAGGCGGCACCCAGGTCGCCCACCCGGTCCACCCGCATGCCCGCCGGCGCCGTCAGCTCACCGCCGGCCGGCACCACCGCGTGCCGGAAGCCGAGCCGAGCGGCCTCGGCCAGCCGGCGGCTCAATGCCGGCACCGGTCGGATGTCGGCCGACAGCCCGACCTCACCGATGAACACCGATTCCGGCTGCAACGGAATGTCCCGGACGCTGGACCAGACGGCCATCGCCACCGCCAGGTCCGCGGCCGGCTCGGTCACTTTGGCGCCGCCGGTGGTGGTGGTGATGACCTCTTTCCCGCCGAGCGCCACGCCGGCGAACCGGCCGAGGACGGCCAACGAGATCGTCACCCGGTTGGTGTCCAACCCGGAGACCGTGCGCCGGGCGCCGCCGCCCGCGCCACCATCGACGAGTTGGCCGACCAGCGCCTGGATCTCCACCGGCAGGGCTCGTCGGCCCTGCATGGTGATGGTGACGGCGGTGCCGGGCACCACCGGCCGACCGGCGGTGATGAACACCTCCGACGGGTCCGTCAGACCTTCGATCCCGTCGGCCGTCATCCGGAAGCAGCCGACCTCGTCGGACGGCCCGAAGCGGTTCTTGACCCCACGGACCAGTCGGACCGACGAGTGCCGGTCGCCCTCGAAGTGCAGCACGACGTCGACCAGATGCTCCAGCGTCCGCGGTCCGGCGACGGCGCCGTCCTTGGTGACGTGACCGACCAGCACACAGGCGATCCCGCGCTCCTTGGCGGCGGCCGTCAATGCCGCTGCCACTGCCCGCACCTGAGTGACCCCGCCGGCCGAGCCGTCGATCTCGGCGGCGGCGATGGTCTGTACCGAGTCGACCACCAGCAGATCCGGTGATACCTGATCGAGATGGCCCAGCACGGCGGACAACTCGGTCTCGGCGGCCAGGTACACCTGTGGATGGATGGCGCCCATCCGCTCGGCGCGCAACCGGACCTGACCGGCCGACTCCTCACCGGTGACGATCAGCACTTTGCCCTGCCCGGAAGCCGCCCAGGCCTGGGCGGCGGACAGCAGCAGGGTGGACTTGCCGACCCCAGGCTCGCCGGCCAGCAGCACCACGCTGCCGGGCACCAGGCCACCGCCGAGCACCCGGTCCAACTCGGGAACGCCGCTCGGCCGGGCCACCGCCACCGATGGATCGATCTCGACCAACGGCCTGGCCGGTGCGTTGACCGGGCCGGCGGACACCTTGCGCAGCAGCGCTTTCGCCGAACCGGCTTCGGTCAGCGAACCCCAGGCCTGGCACTCCGGGCAACGGCCGACCCACTTCGCCGCGCTGTGCCCGCACTCCGAACAGGAGTAGGCCTGCCGGACCTTCGGGCCGGTCTTGCTCCTGGTGGCCAGGCCGGTGGAACGGGAGTTGCCGAATGTGCTCATGCCTCAGACGCTACGACCCGGCACCGACAGTGCCGATCAGCACGCGCGGGAACGGACGTTCGAATCATCCCTCGGAGCAGCTCTTCCACCGCTGCCCGGTCAGCCTCGGGGCGCCGACTCCAGGTAGGCCAGCACCGCCATCACCCGGCGGTTGTCGTCCTCGCTCTGCTGCAGGCCGAGCTTGCCGAAGATGGCGTTGGTGTGTTTGCCGATGGCCTTCTCGGTGACCACCATCGCCGCGGCGATCGCCGCGTTGGATCGGCCCTCGGCCATCAGCGACAGCACCTCGGTCTCCCGCGGGGTGAGCGCAGCGATCGGCGAACCGCTGCCCTGCCGGGACAACAGGGTGGCGATCACCTCCGGATCCATCGCGGTGCCGCCGGCGGCCACCCGGCGCACCGTGTCGACGAAGCCGGCGATGTCGGACACCCGGTCCTTGAGCAGATAACCCACCCCGCCGGTGCCCTGGGCGAGCAGTTCCCTGGCATACAGCTGCTCGACATACTGGCTGAGCACCAGCACCGGCAGCTCCGGCAGTTGTTGCCGAGCCTGCAACGCTGCCCGGATGCCCTCGTCGGTGAAGGTGGGTGGCAGCCGCACGTCGACGATCGCCAACTCCGGCCGGTGCTCCACCACCGCTTTGATCAGCGACGGACCGTTGTCCACCGCGTCGACGACCTCGATGTCGTGAGCCGTCAGCAGCCGGATCATTCCGTCCCGCAGCAGCGCGAGGTCCTCGGCCAGCACGACTCGCAGCCTGTTCACGGTGTTCAGACTAGGGGCGGCTAGGACTAGGGCCGGCGGGCACCGAGCAGGCACGGCGCCATCATGGTCACCACGGTCGGCCCGCCGTACGGGCTGGTGACGGCGATGGTTCCGTCGAAGCTGTCCAGCCTGGACGAGATGCCGGCCAGTCCGCCGCCGGGGGCGATCACCGCACCGCCGATCCCGTCGTCCACCACCTGCACGTTCAGCACTTCGTCGCGGTGCTCGATCCAGATCGAGATCGATTGTGCACCAGCATGTTTCACCGCATTGGTGATGGTCTCGGCGATACCGAAGTAGAGCGCGGCCTCCAGTGGCTCGGGCGGCCGGCCCGGCAGAGTGCCGTCGATGATCACCGGGACCGGGCAGGCCAGCGCCAGCGATTCGATGCCGCCGACCAGTCCCCGGTCGGCCAGCACGGGTGGATGGATCCCGCGGACCAGATTGCGCAGGTCGGCCAGCGCGTCCCTGGTGGTGCCGCGGGCTAGCGCCATCAACTCCCTGGACCTGGCTGGGTCGGCGTCCAGCAGCGACTCGGCCAGCCCGATGTCCAGGCCGGCGGCCACCAGCCGGGCCTGCGCGCCGTCGTGCAGGTCCCGCTCGATCCGCCGCAACTCGGCGGCCGAGTGGTCGACCGACTTGGCCCGGGACGTCTCCAGGGTGGTGATCCGCTCCCGCAGCTCGGTCTCCTTGGGCTCCAGCAGCGTGCGGGTGATGGCCGCGTCCATCCGCAGCAACAGCGGCGAGATCCAGTAGCCGACGGGCAGCACGAAGTAGCCGACCAATGCACCGAGGTTGAGGGCGAGGCCGATCGTCTGGGTCTCCAACAGCCACAGCAGATCCCGCCAGGTGGCCGGGTCGGTGAGTCGCTGCCGTGCCTTGGACAGCACGCCGCCGGGTGCGAGGGGTCGGTACGGGCTAGCGATCTCGACACCGAGGATCCGGCCGGCCATCCGGCGTTCCACCCTGGCATAGCCACGCAGCAGCATCAGGCTGGCCACGGTGAACACCAATCCGACCCAGACCACGATGGTGGCGATGGACGCAGCGAGTACGGCGATCAGGGCGAAACCCAGGGCACGCAAGACGATCCGGCTGACGCAGAAGCCGGCCAGCGGCCAGCGGCCGGCGGCCGGCCGGCGCTGCAGCTGCGGATCGTCGGTGACGGAAATGGTCATGAGTCCCATCGTCGCGGGTGGGCCACGGATCTGTCGGTAGTCCCCGACCCCCTGTCTGGCAGGTCAAGGGTAGGCATAACCCCACCCCGAAGTGGCGGACTGGGCCGCTGCCGCCCGGCCGGTCGGCGGGCGATGGTGATGGTCATGACCACAGCCAACGCCATCCGAGAAGACCCGACGATGGACGGGCCCGGTGCCCCCGGCCCGCTGACCTTCGGGCTGCCCACTCAGCGGTGGGCACCCCTGCCCGAACCGCCCACTCAGTACGGGACACCGAACCCAGGTGTACCCGCTCGGCGCAGGACACCGGCTCCGGCGATCGGCGACGCGGTCTACTGCGTGCTGTCGTTCGTCCCGGCGGTCGTGTTCTTCGTCCTGACGGTGACGCTGTGCTCGGTCGGGCTCGGCCTCTCGCTGATCTGGGTCGGGGTGCCGGTGCTGGCGCTGGCCCTGCTCACGGCACGACTCGGCGCCTATCTGCAATTGGCGATGTGCGCCGCATTACTGGACAGCCCGATGCCCGATCCCGGACCGCCGCCGCGGCGTCGCGGCGGACCGATGGGAGTGTTGGGAGCGCTGATCCGGGACGCCGCGAACTGGCGGGCCGCCGCCTACTGGCTGCTCAAGATCGTGCTGGCACCGATCCAGTTCGGCGTGGTGGTCGGGCTCTACAGCTTCGCCTTCGGCGGCATCAGCTATCCGCTGTGGCGTGGCTGGCTACCACCCGAGTTGGCCGCCGACGGGAGTTGGCACCGCGGGGCCGAGTTCGGACGGGACTACGTCATCGACAGCTGGCCGCAGATGTTGATCCCGACGGTGGCCGGCCTGCTGATGCTGGCCATCGCACCGGCGATCGTTCGGGTGCTGGTGCTGATCGACCGGGAAATGATCCGCGGGTTGCTCGCCGGATCCAGCCGCTGACGGCGACAGAGCAGCGGCAGAGCGGCGACGGCTCAGCCGGACGGCTGCGCCGACTCGCTGCCGGCACCGCTGGCGCCGGCTGCGCTACCGCTGGCGTTGCAGGCGGATCCCGGCGCCGCTGATCCGGCAACAGAACCGGCCGCCGATCCGGCCGTTCCGCTGGCCTCGGGTGTCGCTGACTCTCCGCTGGCTTCGGGAGCGGCCGACTCCTGGTGCTCCTGGGCGCCGGTCATCCACAGCGGCGTCGGCTCCGGCGGCAGGATCTCGATGGTCTCCCGGGTGCCGGTGCGCTCGTTCGGGGTCTCGATCGGCACGTTCACGGTGAGTTGGCCGGCCTTCTCGAACGAGAAGGTCAACCGAATCGACTGGCCGTAGCAGAAGGCCCTGGTGAATCCGGTGAGGGTGGCGGTGGCGGCGCCGCCGTCGGCCAGGGTGACGTTCGACTGGGGCGGCAACGAGATCTTCTGCGCCGACAACGCCACCGATTCGGCGGCCGGGGTGCTGATCCCGATCAACGAGTCAGCATCGAAGCCGTCGTTGGACACCACCATCGACAACGCCGCGCTGCCGCCCTGCGGGTAGTTCGCGGCCGGTGGCGTGGCGACCAGGACGTTGCGGACGCCGATGTGGCCGACGGTGGCGTTACCGCCGTCGATGGCCGCCACCTGTTGGGCGGTCTGCGAGACCTGACCCGCGGCGCAGCCGGACAACAGCAGGGCAGCCGCGGCGGCCACCGCCCATCCGGTTCCGGCGGCCGCCCGACGGGAACTCGCGGACGGGAATCCGGCACCGGGTTGACGGGCGCTGCGGGACACGGGGACCCCTTCGATCGGAACGCTGGCTGGTGACGCTGACGCTGGTGACGCTGTCTACCGACAACCCTGGACAAACGGTGTCGAGAAGCAGATTAGCCGCCGAGGGCAGCACGCTGCGAGCCGGCCACCGGCGAACCGCAGGAAAGTCGCCGGACGCCGACCGGAAGCCGCCGGCGACCGACCTAGAGCCACCGGAACAGTTGCCGGGAGCCGTCCGAACGGCAGCCGGAAAACACTGCGAAAGCATGGAGTGGGCTGGTTTGTCAAGCCCTCGGATAGGTCCTGACCTGCGACAACGGCTGGATGGGTGGCCAAAACCGTGCTAAGCTGTGGTCATCGAAAGGGGAACCGAACCCATGGTTTTCAAGGTCGGCGAGACTGTTGTTTACCCCCATCACGGGGCCGCTCTGATCCAGGCCACCGAGACCCGCGTGGTCAAGGGCGAAGAAAAGTTGTACCTGGTCCTCAAGGTCGCGCAGGGCGATCTCACCGTCAAGGTTCCCGCCGAGAATGCCGAGATCGTCGGCGTCCGCGACGTGGTCGACCAGCTCGGACTGAACAAGGTCTTCGAGGTGTTGCGGGCTCCGCATACCGAAGAGCCGACCAACTGGTCGCGGCGGTACAAGGCCAACCTGGAGAAGCTCGCCTCCGGCGACGTCAACAAGGTTGCCGAAGTCGTCCGCGATCTGTGGCGCCGGGACAAGGAGCGCGGGCTGTCGGCCGGCGAGAAGAGGATGCTGGCCAAGGCCAGGCAGATCCTGGTCTCCGAGCTCGCATTGGCCGAGCACACAGACGAGGACAAGGCCGAGGTCATCCTCGACGAGGTTCTGGCTTCCTGAGACCGGCGCATCTCACCCTCTGCTGAGGCACCGCGATGACCGTCGTCGCTCTGGTACCAGCGGCCGGTCGTGGTGACCGGCTCGGCTACGGCCTGCCCAAGGCATTCGTCGAAGTGGCCGGTCGTCCGCTGCTGGCGTACGCCGTCGATGCGCTGCTCGCCGGCGGTGTCGATCGGGTGGTGGTGGCGGTCCCGGACGCCGAGATCGACCGTGCGGTGGCGCTGCTCGACGAGGACGTCAGGGTGGTTGCGGGTGGCCATGATCGGACGGCATCGGTGGCGGCTGCACTGCTGGCTGCCGGGCCGGACGCCGACATCATCCTGGTGCACGACGCGGCTCGCGCCTTCGTCCCACCGGCGATGGTCGAGCGAGTGATCGCCGCTGTTCGGGCCGGCGCTCGGGCCGTCGTCCCGGTCCTTCCGGTTTCCGATACCGTGCGCGGCGTCGCCGATCAGCGCAGCACCGGCGTCATCGATCGGGAACTGTTGCGCACCATGCAGACTCCGCAGGGGTTCGAAGCCGACCTGCTGCGCGAGGCTTATCGGCACGCCGCCGACCACACCCGGTCCGCCACTGATGACGCCGCGCTGGTCGAGAGTTTGGGCGTCACCGTCGATTTCGTCCCCGGCGACCCGGATGCCGCCAAGGTGACCACCGCCGCGGATCTGACGGCGGTGCGAGCGATCCGGCAACCCCCGACGGCGGGTCTGCGGGTCGGCATCGGCGTCGACGTGCATCCCATCGAAGCCGGTCGACCGTGCCGGCTGGCCGGGCTGGTGTTCGCCGCCGACGACGGCTGCGCCGGACATTCCGACGGCGACGTCGCAGCGCACGCACTGTGCGATGCCATGCTGTCGGCCGCCGGGCTCGGCGACCTGGGTGCGGTCTTCGGAACCGACGATCCCCGCTGGTCCGACGCCTCTGGAGCGGACCTGCTGACCGAAGTAGTGAGCCGGGTGATCGCCGCCGGCTTCACCGTGGTCAACGCGGCGGTGCAGATCATTGCCAACACCCCGAAGATCGCCGGCCGTCGGGAAGAGGCGCAGGCAGTGCTGTCCGCGGTACTGGGCGCCCCGGTGTCGGTGGCCGGCACCACCAGCGACGGCCTCGGCCTGACCGGCCGCGGCGAGGGCCGGGCCGCCCAGGCCACCGCGCTGTTGGCGACCCGCGACCAGTGACCAGTGACAGTGCGCCGGCCCGGCCGGGTCCGTGCCGACGGTTTCGTCAGCCGACCAGGTCGTCCTCGACGTACCGCGGCCTGGCGACCATCAGCCCGACCGCCAGATGCACCACCAGCAGGGAGCACAGCATGATCAGCGGCCAGGTCCAGCCGCCGGTCCAGTCGTGGATCAGCCCGAACAGGATCGGTCCGACGGAGGCCAGCAGATAGCCGACGGACTGGGCGAACGCCGACAGGGCAACGGTTCCGCCGGAGGTGCGGGCTCGGAGCGCGATCAACGTCAGGGCGGTGGGGAAGGCGCCGCCGCCCAGCCCGAGCAGCACCGACCACAGCACGGTGGCGCTGCCCGGCGCGATGATCAGGCCCAGGTAGCCGAGTACGTAACAGCCGATCATCGCCACGATCAGCAGCCGGGGATTGGCCAGCCGCCCGAGCAGCCACGGCACGATCGCCGCGATCGGGACGCCGACTCCGGCCAACACGAACACCTGGAATGCGCCGCCCTGATCGGTGAGTCCCGCGTCGACCAGGATCTCCGGCAGCCAACCGAACAGCACGTAGGCCTGCAGCGACTGCAGTCCGAAGTAGCCGGCCATCGCCCAGGCAACGGTGGAGCGACGCAGTGCCGCCACCGGTATCCGCTTCGGTCCGGCCGGGTGCAATGACGGGCGGCCGACCGCCACCGCGGTGGCGATCCACGGGATCAGCGCCAGACCGGCCAGCGCCGCCCACATCCCGATGCCGAGTCGCCAGCTACCGCCGAAGGCATCCTCCAGCGGCAAGGTAATGGCGGCGCCGATGGCACCGCCGGCGGTGAGCAGCGTGGTGTAGACGGCCGTCACCGCGGTGACCGCACCTGGGAAGTGCAACCGGACCAGACCGGGCAACAGCACGTTGCCGATCGCGATGCCGGCCAACGTCAGCACCGAGCCGAAGAACAGCATCGGGATGCCGGGCAACACAGAACGGAACAGTTGGCCGACGATCAACAGCAGCACGGCCAGCAGCACGGTGCGGTGCGAGCCGATCCGGGCGGCCAGCGCCGGCGCGCCGATGCCGAGCAGCGCGAACGACAGGGTGGGCAGCGCCAGCAGCAGACCCGCTGTGCCACCGGAGATCCCGGTGGCATCGCGCAGTTCCGGGATCACCGCGCCGAGGGCGTTGACCGCGGGTCGTAGATTGATCGCCAGCAGCAGGATGGCCGCCAGCACCAACGGCTTGGACAGCCGCTGCAGACCGGTCGACGGCCGGCCGGCGGAGACCGGCGGCGCTGGCTGCTTCACCGACCCAGCGTAGGGGGCAGCGGCGCGTGCGATCCTTGCGGGCATGACTGCTACCACCATCGCGATCCTGGGTGCCGGCAAGATCGGCGAGGCGCTGCTATCCGGGGTGCTGTCGGCGGGCCGGCCGGCCGAGACGCTGATGTTCACCGAGCGGTACCAGGCCCGGTGTACCGAGCTCACCGAGCGGTACGGAGTGCCGTCCACCAACACGGCGCAAGCCGCGGTCGATGCCGATGTCCTGGTGGTGGCGGTCAAACCGCAGGACATCGAACCGTTGCTGAGCGATCTGGCCGCGGCCATCACCCCGGGCACGCTGATCGTCTCGCTGGCCGCAGGCCTGCCGACGGCGTTGTACGAGAGGCACCTGCCACCCGGCACCCCGGTCGTGCGGGTGATGCCGAACACCGCGTTGCTGGTCGGCGAGGCGATGTCGGCGATCTCGCCCGGCCGGCACGCCACCGATGAGCACCTGGCCGTGGTCGAGGAGTTGCTCAGCTCGGTCGGCAAGGTGGTGCGGGTCCCGGAATCCCAGCAGGACGCGGTGACCGCATTGTCCGGCTCCGGACCGGCCTACTTCTTCTTCCTGGTGGAGGCGATGATCGACGCCGGGATCCTGCTCGGCCTGCCGCGGGCGGTGTCCACCGAACTGATCATCCAGTCGGCGGTCGGTGCCGCCACCATGCTGCGGGATTCCGGTGAGCACCCGGTCGCGCTCCGGGAGGCGGTCACCTCACCCGGCGGCACCACCATCGCGGCCATCCGCGAGCTGGAGAACCACGGCGTGCGAGCGGCCTTACTGTCGGCAATCGAGGCGGCTGCGCTGCGTTCGGCGGCATTGGGCGCGGCACACCAGTAGCCGGCCGGGCAGCGCGCTGACGCCCCGGATAGTCCTGGGGGATCGCTCGTCCGGAGTTGCGTCGGTTGCTCCCGGTGAACTCGTGTGCCCCTCGATACCACCCGAATGGGGCATGGACGGTCTGCACAACTGCGACACGCCGAAGCACCTACCGGGAAGATTGCGCTGAATGAGATATAGCTTCCTGTCGCATCAGTACCACTAGTACCGCTACAGTTCATTCAGCACGAGCGCGACTGTGTCTGTCGGTGGGGAAGCCGGCGGCGTGATGCGTGCCGGAAGACGGTGCACACAAAATGGCTCCTGAGCCGAAGAAGGCAGCGGGCGTCCCCCAAGACGCGGCGCTCGCCGAGATGCGATTTCTGACGGTGGCCGAGGTGGCCACCCTCATGCGCGTGTCGCGAATGACGGTGTACCGCCTGGTGCACAGTGGTGAGCTGCCGGCCGTTCGGGTGGGACGTTCGTTCCGCGTCCACGAGCGCGCGGTCCACGATTACCTGCAGACGGCGTTCAACGACGTCGGCTGACGATGTCTTCGGCCCCGATCACCGTGCGATGCACGGCTCCGGCCGCACCGGCATGCAGGTCCGCCGGGCAAACGACGCTGCTCGCAGCCGGTAGACTCAGCGCAGGCTTACGGCCGCCGGCCTGACATCCACGCCGGCATCACGTCCGCAGACCGTGCGGCATATCTGTCTAGAGGTTGGGAAACACATGGGCTCTGTCATCAAGAAGCGTCGCAAGCGGATGGCCAAGAAGAAGCACCGCAAGTTGCTGCGCAAGACTCGCGTGGCACGTCGCAAGGCCGGCAAGTAACCCGCTTCCGCTGTTGTTGATGGCAACGCCCATCCGCTAGCGCACAGCACACCAGTCATCGCAACGACCCCCCGGAGCAGCCAGCTCCGGGGGTTCGTTGCGTCGGCCGGGAGTCTCGGTCGGATGATGTCCCTTATCCGTCACCAGTTGATGAATCCGGCTCGCCGCCGGGGGAAATAGCCAACTGGAAGCGGATTCGGGACATCACGACGGGCACACTGGGAGCTGGCGGCACTTGCAGCGGAAGGGAGACCCGCGTTGTCCGGTTCGAGGGTGCTGGTCACCGGTGTGACGCGGTTTCTCGGTTCGTCACTGGCCGGTCGATTGGCGGCGCTGCCCCAGATCGACACGGTGATCGGGGTCGACGCCGCACTGCCGGACGCCGATTGCCGGCAACGGATGGGCACGGCCGAATTCGTCCGGGCGGACATCCGCAGCCCGCTGATCTCCCGGGTGATCGACTCCGCCGACATCGACACCGTCGTGCATGCCTCGGCGTCGGCCAGTCCGGCGAACGGTGCGTCCCGGACGATGGCCAAAGAAATGAACGTGCTGGGCACCATGCAGTTGCTGGCCGCCTGCCAGCGCGCCGGCCACGTGCAGCATCTGGTGGTGCGATCCACCGCGGCGGTGTACGGCGGGTCGCCGCGGGATCCCGCGGTGTTCACCGAGGAGACCGAGCCGCGGGCAGTGCCGACGTCCGGCCCCGCCCGGGACGCCGTCGACATCGAGAGCTATCTGCGCGGCTTCTCCCGGCGCCGGCCCGATGTCCGGGTCGCGGTGCCGCGGTTCGCCGAGATCATCGGGCCGACCGTGCACACCCCGCTCACCCGGTACTTCTCGCTGTCCCCGATGGTGCCGGTGCTGATCGGCCGGGACGCCCGGATGCAGTTGGTGCACGAGCAGGATGCCGTCGAGGTGATGATCCATCTGGCACTCGGCGACTTCGCCGGCATCGTCAACGTGGCCGGCGCGGGCACCATGACGGTGGCCCAGGCGATCCACCGGGCCGGCCGGATCCCGTTGCCGCTGCCACCGGGCACCGTGGGTCTGCTGGGCCGGACGTTGCGCGCCCTGCGGGTGGGCGGGTTCTCGCCGGAGCAGGTGACCCTGATGGCGCGGGGACGGACCCTGGACACCACCCGGCTGCGGACCGAGGTCGGCCTCACCCTGCGGTATTCGACCGAGGCGGCGTTCGCCGACTTCGCCGCCGGACTGATCCCGGCCGTCGATCCACGGCTGGTGCGCACCGTCGAGAGCTGGGTGGCCGGCGTCATCGGGGTCGGTCGGGATCGGGACGAGCCGATGCTGCCCGAGCCGACCGGGCGGCCGAACCTGGTCAGCATCGACGGCGAGAAGCGCTCCGGATGACCAGTCGGGATCCGGACGACCGGCTGGCGGCCGACGGCGCCTTCGGACAACCCGCCAGTGCCGAGGGCTGGCAGCAGAACCTGGCCGATGCGCTCGCTTTCGTCCGCCGCCGGATTTCCGGCGAGTACACCATCGATGAGTTCGGCTACGACGCCGATTTCTACCGCTCGGTGATTGTGCCACCGCTGCGGTTGCTGTACGAGCGGTGGTTCCGGGTGGACACCCTCGGGATGGACAACATTCCGGACAGCGGCGCGGCACTGATCGTTGCCAACCATTCCGGCACCATTCCGATGGACGCGGCGATGCTGACGGTGGCCACCTACGACCATCATCCGCATCACCGCCCGTTGCGACTGTTGGCGGCGAACCTGGCCTTCGACACCCCGCTGATCGGCCCGCTGGCCCGTAAGGCGGGCGCCACCCTGGCCTGCAATCCGGACGCCGAGCGGCTGTTGGATTCCGGCGAACTCGTCGCCGTGTTCCCGGAGGGTTTCAAGGGTGTCGGCAAGCCGTATCGCCAGCGATATCGGCTGCAGCGGTTCGGTCGCGGCGGCTTCGTGGCGGCCGCCCTGAAGATGCGAGTACCGATCATCCCGTGCTCGATCGTCGGCGCCGAGGAGACCTATCCGCTGCTCGGAAACATCCCACAGTTGGCGCGAGCCCTGGGTTTTCCGTACTTTCCAGTGACCCCGACCTTTCCGTTGCTCGGCCCGCTCGGCGCGATCCCGTTGCCGTCGAAATGGCTGATCGAGTTCGGTGAGCCGATCCGCACGGATGAATTCGGTGACACAGCGGCCGAGGATCCGATGGTGGTGTTCAACCTGACCGATCGGGTCCGGGAAACGATCCAGCAGTCGCTCTACCGGTTGCTGTTGCAGCGCGGCCATCCCTTCCTCGGCTGACCAGGCAGCCGCGCCGCGCGTCAGTAGTCGCAGATTCTGGCCAGCGCCTCGTCGGTGCCGAGGCTGAGTGCCTCCTGGACGAAGGTGCCGAAGTGATGCGTGGGGGCATACCCGATCTGCTGCCATCCGGTGTCGCCGGTCAGCGAGGGTCGTCGGCTGATGTCCAGTCCGAACCGATCGACGACCTCCCGACTGCCGGGAAAGATCGTTTCGGCAGTTCCGATGGGATCGTCGGTCCAGCCGGCGAGCTGTTCGGCGGTGAAGGCGTTGGGCCGCACCGCATCCAGTACCAACCCGTCGTCCTGCTGCTCCAGGAAGGCCACCGACGAGCAGACCGCCGACAGCACATCCAGCCGGTCGACGCCGCCATAGAGCAGTCGGGCTCCGTACTTACCCGGCCAGTCCGTTCCCCAGGGGGTGAGATCCGCCGGGCGCACGGCAACGTAGCCGATCCCGGCGTTGCGGCGGTGGTACTCCAGCAGCTCCTCACCGATCCGTTTGGTGAAGCCGTACTTGTCGTACCGGGCGTGCCAGGACTGGGACGACAGGAACACCACCCGCCGGATGTCGTTGCTACGAACGGCCTGCAGCGCCCAGAAGGTGCCATCGACATTCAGCCGCCAGAAGTCCGCCTCGGTGCGGACGGCGCTGTGGATCCCATGCCAAGCCGGGGTGTGCAGCAGCAGATCGCAACCGGCGCCGGCCCGGTCCAGGCCAACCCCGGCCTGGACGTCCAGCTGATGGAACTCATGAGGTGACTCGGCGGCCAGCCAATCGGGCCGCACCAGATCGGACAGCACCAGCTGATGCCCGGCCGACTCCAGCTGGGGGACCAGCCCTCGACCGATGGTGCCGCCGGCGCCGGTCAACAGGATTCGCATGGCAGGGAAGGTAGCAGCGGGCAGTCAGCGCAGTTTGCGTCGGACAGCCATCCCGCCGACCACGGCGCCGGCCAGCGCCCCGGCGCCGAGCACCGACGGCACGCCGATCCTGGCCGCCTTCCGGGCCGTCCGGAAGTCCCGGATCTGCCAGCCGCGGCGGCGGGCGATGTCGCGCAGCGCGCCGTCCGGGTTCACCGCAACCGCGGTACCCACCGCGCTCAGCATCGGCACGTCGTTGGCCGAGTCCGAGTAGGCCGTGCAGCGGCGCAGATCCAAGCCTTCGCTGGCGGCCAGTGCCCGCACTGCCGACGCCTTGGCCGGGCCGTGCAGTAGCTCACCGACCAGCCGGCCGGTGTACACCCCGTCCTCGGTCTCGGCCACGGTACCCAACGCGCCGGTGAAGCCGAGCCGGCGGGCGATCAGCTGGGCCAGTTCGGCGGGAGTGGCCGTCACCAGCCAGACCCGCTGGCCGGCGTCCAGATGACGGCGGGCCAGCTCCAGGGTTCCCGGATAGATCTTGTCGGCCATCGACTCGTCGTAGATCTCCTCGCCGAGTGCGACGATGTCGGCCACCGACCGGCCGGCGACGAACGACAGCGCCTCCTGCCGGGACTGGTTCACATCGTCCAGGTCCTCGGCGCCGAACAACCGGAATTTGAGCTGACGGGCGGCGAACCTGGCCAGGTCGCCGGTGGTGAAGAAGTTCCTGGCCGCCAGGCCGCGCACGTAGTGATACGTCGACGCCCCCTGCATCATGGTGTTGTCGACATCGAAGAAGGCGGCCGCCGTCAGATCGGTGCCCGGCGCCAGCGGCTCCGCATCGGAGTGGGCCGCCTGGAATGCCGCTTCGGCGGAGGCCTCGCCGGCGATCTTGGCACGCTCAGCTCGCTCGCGCGGACTTCCTCTGCCGAGCCGCACGCTGCACCTCCACCCCTTCGGTTCCGATTGTGTCCTCAGGGTAGCGACCGGCGCCCGGCCGGCACGGTTGCGCCGCCGCATCCCCGCCGGCCCGGCGCTAGGGTCGACGGGGTCCCTCCGGTGGGACCGCGGTACCCGGGACCGGGGCGGCCGTGACGGAAAGGGCACTTCGATGACGACATCGCCGGCCGGTGGGGGCAACTTCGCCGATCTGGTGCGGGAGGCAGCGAGCCGGTTCGGCGACCGTCCGGCGGTGATCGGTGACGGTGCCATCCGGACCTGGGCAGCACTGAACGCCGCCGCCGACACCGGCGCGGCCCGGCTGCTCGAATCGGGTGCCCGGCGCGGTGATCGGGTGTTGGTGGCGCTATCGACATCCGCCGATCTGGCCGCTGTGTTGATCGCCGTCGCCAGGGCCGGCCTGGTCGCGGTGCCGATCGATCCGACCAGGGCCGAGCCGATCCGGGTCGCCCGCCGAGTGCAGGCCAGGATCGGCATCGCCGCCGACGACACTGCTGCCGGCATGGAGATCGCCGTGGGTCGGGTCGATCTGGCCGGTTGGTGGAGCGACAACAGGGTGCCGGTCGACCCGATCGGTGGCGGCGAAGAGCTCGCCCTGTTGGCCAGGGCATCGCGTAGCGACCGGGCGGTGATGATCCCGCACCGCGCGGTGCTGGCGGCGGTGGCCGCCGTGCTGCGCACCCCGGGGTTGGGGCTGCGGGCCGACGATCGCGCGTTGCTGGCACTGCCGCTGTTCCACCTGTCCGGCTTCGTCACCGCATTCCTGCCGCTGACAGCGGTCGGTGGCGCTGCGGTGATTCCGTCGGATTCCGGGCTGCTCACTGCCGTCCACGAACACCGGGTGACGATTCTGCCCGGCTCGCCGGCGGTCTATCGGCAGTTGCTGCGGGCCGACGGCGCCGAGCGGGCGTTGTCGACGGTGCGGTTGATGACCTCCGGCGCTGCTCCGCTGCAGCCGGAGGATTTCTCCGCCGCCAAATCGCTCACCGGGCAGAACGTCTGGGAGGGCTACGGCATCTCGGAATCGACGTCGGTGGTCGCCACCTCGATGATGACCGGGCAGGCACGGCCGGGCTCGGTGGGGCTGCCGGTCGCCGGACTCGAGCTGCGGATCGTGCCGGACGACGACGACCTGGGGTCCGAACCGGACCCCGGATCGGAACCGGACGCCGACAACGAGGCGCCAACCGCCACCGAGCCCGTCGACGACAGCCTGGCCGACGTGGAGAGCATCGGCGAAGTAGGACAGATCGCCATCCGGGGGCCGATGCTGTTTCTCGGCTACTGGCCGGATGCTGCCGACGGGCCGGACGACGACGGTTGGTACCGGACCGCCGATGTCGGCTACACCGACGATCACGGCGAACTGCACCTGGTCGACCGGCTGGACGACACCTTCGTGGTCGCCGGTTTCACCGTGTACCCGCGGGAGATCGAGCGGGTGCTGGCCGACCATCCGTATGTGGCCGAGGCGGCCGTCGTCGGCCTCGGCAGCGAGCGGGGCACCACCGTGGTGGCCGTCATCACCCCTCGGCCGGGCACCCATCCGACCGATGAGGACCTGGCCGAGTTCCTGGCCGAGCGACTGCCGGTCTTCAAACGTCCGACGGTGTTCCACCTGACGGCCGAGTTGCCGCGGACCGAGTTGGGACGGGTCGACCGACGAGCCGCGCTTCAGGTGTACGCCGATGTCAGCGAAACCTCCGGCGCCCCTGCCGGATCGCCCGCCTTGACCCCGGTGGACGCCGCGCCACCGGCAGACACCGACGAAAAGCCTGCCGCTGCCGTGGATCCGCAATTTATTCCGGAGGCCGCAGCGGATCTGGACCAGCTCGGCCGGCGGCTGCCATCTGTCGGATCCCGTGGGGTCCGCGGCACCCAGGACGACGACGACGATCTGTTCGGCGAGGACTTCAACTGATCGGGTCGCGGCGCCCAGATCACGGACCTCAAGTGCGATACCGAGATCTCCGCCGGGTCAGTCCAGTGCGCCGCGGATTCTGCCGAGGGCACCGCGTAGCGCCGCGTCATCGGTGCCGGCGTAACCGATCACCAGGCCGTGATGGGTATCCGGTGTCGACCTGGCCCAGTACCCACTCAGCGAACCGACCAGGATGCCGGCGGCCGCCAGGTCCTGCCGGACCGATTCCTCCCGTTGTCGGCTGCCGTCACCGGACCATTCGATGACGGCGTGCAGACCACCGTCCATCCCGCGCACGGTGACCCCGGCGATACCGTCCAGCGCCTCGCCGACGATCCGGCGGCGACGGCGGTAGTCGCGTCGCATCCGCTCCGTGTGCCGACGCAGCCCGCCGCCGGCCAGATACTCGGCCAGGGCACGTTGGACGATCCCCGGCAACGTCGGTCCGATATCAGTGCGGTAGGCGATCACACTGTCCCGCAACGGATCAGGCAGCACCATGAAGCCCGCCCCGAGGGCCGGCGTCACCGTCTTGGAGAATGATCCGAGGGTGATCACCCGTTCGCCGCCGGCCGAGTCGCGTCGATCCAGCGCGGCCAGCGCCGGCAGCGGGGCACCGACGTAGCGCAGTTCGGAGTCGTAGTCGTCCTCCACCACCACGGCATCGTGCCGGCCCGCCCAGGCCAACAGCTCAAGCCGGCGGGTCACCGTCATCGATGCCCCCAACGGGTACTGATGGCTGGGCGTGACCATCACCAGGTCCGGCCGGGCTGCGCCGGCATCCAGCTGCGGCACGATCAACCCGGCCGCGTCCACCCCGATTTCTCGGACGGCGGCGCCCAGTCGCCGCGGAACCTGGTGCAGCGACGGGTATCCCGGGTCCTCCACCGCCACCACCAGTGGCCGGCCGCGGCGGGCGGTGAGCACCTGCAGGACGGTGGCCAGGCCGTCCCGGGCGCCGCCGGTGACCAGCAGGTCGTCGGGAGAGACCAGCACCCCGCGCATCTGCCGCAGGTGGGCGGCCAACTCGGTCCGCAGCTCCGGCAGCCCGGCCGGGTCTACGGTGCCGCCGGCCGGATCGGCGGCGGCGATCCGCCAGGCCTGCCGCCAGGCGCTGCCGGCGACCGCCCGCACATCCGGGCGACCGGGCCGCAGATCAGTGATGGCCGTCGCGGTCGGCGGCGGCGCCGGGAGCGGCGCGGCCGGTGGAGCCGGCAGAGCCGGCCACCGTCGTTCGGTGTGCCGGCCGGCCGGATGCACCCGAGCCAGGTCCGGGTTCACCACGGTGCCGGAGCCGCGCACCGGCGCCAGGTATCCCTCGGCGATCAGCTGGTCCCAGCCGGCGACGATGGTGCCGCGGGAGACTCCGAGTCGATCGGCCAGCGGCCGGCTGGCCGGCATCCGGTCGCCGGCCCGCAGGACGCCGGCGGTCACCAGGTCCCGCACTGCGTCGGCCAGCTGCACCGGCAGCGGTGAGCCGCCGCGGGTCAGTGCGATCGGCAGATCGACCTCACTACGTTCCATGGTCGGCACCTCCGCGTTGGATCAAGTGGCCTGGCACAAGTGGTCTAGAGCAACTGCTGGTGAGTGGCTCTTGGAATGATCCACTACTGCAGTCATGCTGGCATACATGACTGATCTCGCAACCCCCACCGCCACCGCGTCCGTCACCGAGTCCACCAACGGATCCGGCACCGATCAGGGTGCTACGCCACCGGCCACCGGCGGTGCGCTGGTGAAGCGCGGCCTGGCCGAGATGCTCAAGGGCGGCGTCATCATGGATGTCGTCACCCCCGAGCAGGCCAGGATCGCCGAGGATGCCGGCGCCGTCGCGGTGATGGCGCTGGAACGAGTGCCGGCCGACATCCGGGCCGAGGGCGGGGTGGCCAGGATGAGCGACCCCGACCTGATCGCCGGCATCATCGACACGGTCTCCATCCCGGTGATGGCCAAGGCCAGGATCGGCCACTTCGTGGAGGCCCAGGTGCTGCAGTACCTGAAGGTCGATTACATCGACGAGTCCGAGGTGCTCAGCCCGGCCGACTACGCCCACCACATCAACAAGCACCCGTTCACCGTGCCGTTCGTCTGCGGCGCCACCAACCTGGGTGAGGCGCTGCGCCGGATCACCGAGGGCGCAGCGATGATCCGGTCCAAGGGCGAGGCCGGCACCGGCGACGTGTCCGAGGCGACCAAACACATCCGGCAGATCCTCGGCGAGATCCGGGCGTTGTCGACGAAGAGCCCGGACGAGCTGTACCTGGCGGCCAAGGAACTGCAGGCGCCGCACGAGCTGGTGGTCGAGGTGGCCCGCCGCGGAGCGCTGCCGGTGGTGTTGTTCACCGCCGGCGGAGTGGCCACCCCGGCGGACGCCGCGATGATGATGCAGCTCGGTGCCGACGGGGTGTTCGTCGGATCCGGCATTTTCAAGTCCGGCGACCCGGCCGCTCGCGCAGCGGCCATCGTCAAGGCCACCGCCCGTTACGACGATCCGGAGGCCATCGCCGAGGCGTCTCGCGGGCTCGGTGAAGCGATGGTCGGCATCAATGTGTCCGACCTGGCTGCCCCGCACCGGCTCGCCGAGCGTGGCTGGTAATCCGCCCCGGCGAGGGCCTGGAAATCCGGCGAGGATCAACTTCGGTCGCGAGGATCAACATGGATAATTCTGTGACGGGTGTGACGCAGCGAGCTAAGAAGATCCTCGAAGGCGAAGTTGAACCTCGCGGGAGCGGGAGTGGGCGCGGGAGTCGGGTGGGCATCCTGGCGCTGCAGGGCGGAGTGGCCGAACACAGCCGGATGGTGACGGCGGTCGGGGCGGTGCCGGTGCTGGTGCGGTGGGCCGAGCAGCTCGATCAGATCGACGCCATCATCCTGCCGGGCGGCGAGTCGTCCACCATCGACCGACTGCTGCGGATCTTCGAGCTCGCCGAGCCGCTGGCCGTCCGGATCCGCGGCGGACTACCGACCCTGGGAACCTGCGCCGGGATGGTGTTGCTGGCCGCCCGGGTGGCCGATCCGGCGCCCGGTCAGCAGAGCCTGGGCATCCTGGACATCACCGTGCACCGCAACGCCTTCGGCCCGCAGGTGGATTCCGAACAAGCCTCCGTCGAGACCACCGATGGCCCGGTCCGGGCCGCCTTCATCCGGGCGCCGATCGTCACCGAGATCGGCCCGGGGGTGGACGTGCTGGCCCGGCACCGCGGCCAGATCGTCGCCGTCAGATCCGGTGCGGTGACGGCGATCTCGTTCCATCCGGAGCTGGTCGGCGACCCGACCTTCCACCGTCAACTCCTCGACGCTGCGATCAACGCTCTCAACCGGCGCCCGGACCAACCGGGGATACCGGCGGCGCCGCAGCCGGCCGCCGCCGGATCGTGAGGAGCGCGAACAGCGCCGACACCGCCGAGATGACGGCGGTCAGCCCGAACGCCGCGGGGTAGCCGAACAGATCGGCCAAGCCGCCGGCGGCCAGCGGACCGACCATCGCGCCGACATCGCCGACCACCTGGTAGCTGGCGATCACCGAGCCGCGCCGGCCATTGGCCACGTCGCCGAGCACCGCACTGGGCCCGACCGCCTGGGCGGCCGAGCCGATGCCGCAGACCACCATTGCGACGACGAACAACCACATCGCCGGCGGCGCGGACAGCGCGGCCATGCCGACCGCACTGGCGATCCCGCCGATCAGCACCACCCCCAGCCGGCCGCGTCGATCGGACCAGCGGCCGAACGGCAGCAACAGCACCGCATTCATCGCCGCCGCGATGGCCAGCCCGTAGCCGCCCCAGGCCTCGCTCAGCAGCAACGCTTCGGTGACGAACAACGGGATGATCGCCACCCGCACCGCATTGGCCCAACTGCCGGCCAGATCGGCGATCATCGCCACCCGGAACGCCGGGATCTGCAGGGCTTCCCGGATGCCTTCGGCATGTTCGGCCGCCTTGCGTTCCAGCTTGTTCAGCCGCGGCACCGACGGCAACGCGGCGAACGCGACGATCGCGGCTACCGCAAGAGTGCCGGCGTAGAAGAAGAACGGCGTACGCAGACTGATCGCCGTCAGCGGCCCGCCGACCACCGGCCCGAGCACGCTACCGAGCAGGAACGAGCCGGACCAGGCGCCCATCGCCCGGCCGCGGACCTTCGACGGCACCGCGGACGCCATCACCGAGGACGACGCCACGGTGAACATCGCCGAGCCGACGCCGCCGGCGCCGCGCAGCAACAGCAGCTGCAAGTAGGTCTGGCTCAGCCCGGCGACCCCACTGGATGCGGCGACGATCACCAGCCCGATGCCGAGCACCGGCCGGGCACCGAAAATGTCGACCAGCTTGCCGACGCCGAACGCCGAAGCCATCCGGGCCACCGCGAACATGCTGACCACCAGCGCAGCCGCGGTCCGGCCGACGCCGAAGTCGCGGGCGAACACCGGCACCGCCGGCGCCAGGATGCCGAAACCAACCGCGACGCAGATGGCAATCGCCGACAAAATCCAGACCACTCGGGGTAGCCGGTCCGGCGGCCGGGCGGCGGGCGGGACGGACATCACCGGATGCACGCTGCCACATCGGGCCGACAGGCTCGGACCCACCTCACATCACAGCTCACCCTGAATGGCGGACATCCGACCGTCGGACGTCATACCATCAATGCTGTCACCTGCACCGACGCTGCCCGGAGGATGCCGTACCGATGTCTGTTCCGCCTGCCAGCGCTGTCATCGAGCGCGAGCTGCCGACCGCGGAAGCCCGCGCCCTGCTCGAGCTGACCAGGGACCTGGTCCGCCGCGAATTGCTGCCCCGGGTCGACAAGGCCGAGGACACCGCGGACTTCCCACGGGATGTGTTCTGCACCATCGGCCGGGCCGGGCTGCTGTCGCTGCCCTTCCCGGAGGAGTTCGGTGGCGGCGGACAACCGGCCGCCGTCTACCTGCAGATGGTGGAGGAGCTGGCTCGCGGCTGGCTGGCTGTCGGACTCGGCGTCAGCGTGCACGTGCTGGCCTGCCACGGCGTCGCCCACTACGGCACCCGCGCCCAGCAGGAGCGGTTGCTGCCGGCGATGCTCGGCGGTGAGACGCTCGGCGCGTTCTGCCTGTCCGAGCCGCACGCCGGATCCGACGTCGCCGCGATGCGCACCAGGGCCGTCCGGGACACCGATCCGGCCGCCGACGACTACCTGCTGTCCGGCGACAAGGCCTGGATCACCCATGGTCCGATCGCTGACTTCTTCCTGGTGGTGGCGCGGACCGGCGCCGCGGGCAGCCGCGGACTGTCGGCATTCCACGTGCCCGGCCGCCTCCCGGGGGTGACGGCCGATGCCCCGGAACGCAAGATGGGTCTGCGGTCCTCCGTCACCTCGCAGGTGCACTTCGCCGACGCCCGGATCCCGGTCGGCAACCTGCTGGGCGAACAGGGCGACGGATTCACCGTGGCGCTGTCCGCGCTGGATTCCGGCCGCCTCGGGATGGCCGCCTGCGCGGTTGGGGTGGCCCAGGCCGCGCTGGATGTCGCGGTCCGGTACGCCGCCGAGCGGGAGGCATTCGGCCGGCACATCGCCGACTTCCAGGGCATCGGGTTCCTACTGGCCGATGCGGCTGCCGGCATCGAGGCGTCCCGTCAGCTCTACCTGTACGCCGCCCGTCGCAAGGACGCCGGCCTGCCGTACACCACCCAGGCGTCGATGGCGAAGCTGGTGGCCACCGACATCTGCATGCGGGTGACCACCGACATGGTGCAGGTGCTCGGCGGCGCCGGCTACGTGTTGGACCATCCGGTGGAGCGCTATATGCGGGAGGCGAAGGTGTTGCAGATCGTCGAGGGCGCCAACCAGATCCAGCGGATGGTGATCTCCCGGTCGCTGCGTCGACCCGGGCGAACGGGTTGATGACCGCCGGCCGGCACGTGACGCTGCTCACCCGAGCGGGCTGCCATCTGTGTGACGCCGCCCGCCAGGTGGTGCAGCGGACCACCGCTGTCACCGGGTCGCAGTGGTCGGAACAGGACGTCGACACCGACCCCGAACTGCGGGCCGAATACGGCGATCGGGTGCCAGTCGTGCTGGTGGACGGGGTGGAGCACAGTCACTTCGGGGTGGACGAGGATCGGCTGCGGGCGGCTTTGGTTTGACCACAGGTCGATCGTCCGGTGTCGGCTCGGCCGACCGCGGGCTGACGACACCGAACCGGCCTCCCGAAGTATGGGACGACGTTCCCAAAGACGGTTTTGTTCGCAGCCGCTGAAGTGGATAGGGTGCCCTTCGACGGCCTAGCACACAGCGGCCGCCACCTCGGCAGCGGGGTGTCTGCTGGCATCTGCTGCCCACCCGACAACAGGCGGCAGAGCAGAGTGTCCATGCACACCGGCGATCAGTTGGATCGGCGATCGCGCCGTGCCCGGGACATCCCGGAGGCCACCGCTTCCCGGCTGCTCGGCTACCTGCGGGTACTGGCCGACTTTCCGCTTCGCAGTACCGCCAGCTCGCAGGATCTTGCCGCCGCGGCCGGGGTCGATGCCGCGAAGCTGCGCCGCGACCTGTCCTTCCTCGGCAGCTACGGCGTCCGCGGGGTCGGCTACGACGTGGCGACCCTGACCGATGAGATCTCCCGGGCGCTGGGAGCCCAGACCGCCCACCGGGTGGCGCTGATCGGCGTCGGCAATCTCGGTCACGCGTTGGCCGGCTACTCCGGATTCGCCGGGCACGGCTTCGAGCTGGTGACGCTGTTCGACTGCGACCCGGCCCTGATCGGGTCCACCGCCGCCGGCCTGATGGTGCACGACATCGCCGACGCGGTAACGGTTCTCGGGCGTGAACAGGTCACCATCGGCATCATCGCCACGCCGGCGGAGGCCGCTCAGCAGGTGGCCGACACGCTGGTCGAGGCTGGCGTCCGGTCGATCCTCAACTTCGCCCCCTGCCAACTCGAGGTGGCCGACGACGTCCACCTGCGTCAGGTCGATCTGGGTCTGGAGCTGCAGATGTTGGCCTTCCACGAGGCGCGTCGAGCACCGACGGCGATCGCCCAATGACCGCACCGACCCAGTACTGCGGCACCCCGGTCGGCACACCGTGCCGGCGCACCATCTCAAGCACCGAGAAAAGGAGCAGTTCATGACCAGGGCACGCAGGCCGTCCGGTCGGATCGCGTTCATCGGAGCCGGTCCGGGGGATCCCGGGCTGCTCACGGTTCGCGCGCAGGCCGCACTGATCGCGGCCGATCTCGTCGTCACCGACCCGGATGTGCCGTCGGAGATCACCGCGCTGGCGGTGCGCGCCGAGGTGGTGCCGGCGGTCGGCGAACCGGCGGAGGTGGCCAAGACCTTGTCGGCGGCTGCCCGGGCCGGCGACGTGGTGGTCCGGTTGTCGGCAGGTGACGTGTTGACCGCCGATCCGGTGATCAAGGAGATCCAGGCGATCGCCCGCACGGTGATCCCGTTCGAGATCATTCCGGGGTTGTCGGCGATCACCGCGGCGGCCAGTTACGCCGGTATCCCGGTGGGCTCGGTGCACACCGTCGCCGACGTTCGGTCCACGCCGGACTGGTCCAGTCTGGCCCGCTCGTCGGGCACCCTGATGTTGCAGGCCACCGCTGGTCATCTGGCCGCCACCGCCGCCTCGTTGGCCGAGAACGGTATCGCCCCGGCCACTCCGGCGTCCGTCACCGCCGATGCCACCTTGCCCACTCAGCGCACGGTGGACGGCACGTTGGCCACCCTGGACGGGATCGGCCGGGAACTGCTGGGCTCACTGGTCATCACCATCGGATCGCAGACCTCGCAGCGGGACAAGTTGTCCTGGTGGGAATCCAGGGCGCTGTACGGCTGGCGGGTGCTGATCCCGCAGACCAAGGATTCGGCCGACGAGATCGTGGCCCTGCTGAACGGGCACGGCGCCACCAGTCAGAAGGTCCCCACGATCGCCGTCGAGCCGCCGCGGACGCCGGCCCAGATGGAACGCGCCGTGAAGGGTCTGGTCGACGGTCGTTACCAGTGGATCGTGTTCACCTCGGAGAACTCGGTGCGGGCGGTCTGGGAGAAGTTCACCGAGTTCGGTCTGGACGCCAGAGCGTTCTCCGGGGTCCGGATCGGCTGTGTGGACGAGGCCACCTCGGCCGCGGTGCGGGCATTGGGCATCACTCCCGATCTGATCAGTGAGCACCCCAGCGAGGCATCCGGTGCCGCTGTCCCGGCCAACTCCGCCGACCTGCTCGACGACTTCCCGGAGTTCGACGACCTGCTGGATCCGGTGGATCGGGTGCTGCTGCCGCGGGCCGACATCGCCACCGAGACATTGGCCGCCGGGCTGCGGGAGCGCGGCTGGGAGGTCGATGACGTGACCGCCTACCGGACCGTGCGGGCTGCGCCGCCGGCAGCGCAGATCCGAGAGGCGATCAAGGCCGGCGGTTTCGAGGCGGTCTGCTTCACCTCCTCCTCGACGGTGCGCAACCTGGTCGGCATCGCCGGCAAGCCGCACGCCCGGACGGTCGTCGCCTGTCTGGGTCCGAAAACTGCTGAGACCGCAAGAGAATTCGGTCTGCGGGTCGATGTGCAGCCGGAGACGCCGGACATCGCTGCGCTGGTCGACGCGCTGGCCTCGCACGCGTCCCGGTTGCGGGAGGAGGGGGCACTGCCGCCACCTCGGAAGAGCCCGCGGCGGCGATGAGGACGCCGACGACCGCTCGTCACCAGCGGGAATGCTGGACCATTCGGATTCGCCAGGTAAGTTTGTCCTCATGACGACACCCGGTGACCGGCCCCGACGCAGCGGTTTCCTGTCCAACCTGTCCTCGGCGCTCACCCCGCCGATCGTCACCGACGACGATCCGGACAAGCCGCTGGTAGTGCCCACCACCATCAAGGTGTCCACCCTGCTGACAATGTTGGCCGGCCTGCTGTTCCTGTTTCTGGGCGTTAACGGCCTGATGACACTGAACAGTGGACTGGCCTCCGCCGTCACGCAGTACAACCAGCTGGTGACGGAGTGCACCACCAAGGTGGGCGGTATCGGTGACCAGGCCAAAGCGCCGGAGGGCGCCGACAAGGCCACCACCGATCTGGTCGCCCAATGTAAGCCGATCACCGAGCCGACCGTCACCGACGCGATGAAGAACAACGCGAAGTCCAGGGCATCGACGATCTCCTGGGTGCTGATCGTGTTCGGGCTGGCGGCGCTGGCAACCGGCTGGTTCCTGCGGACCGGGGTGGCTCTGGCCAGACGGGCCGCGGTCGGTCTGGTGATCGTCACCATGATCGGGACAATGTTCCTGCAGATCTCGACGCTGTTCACGATGGTCGCCACCTTGTTCCTGGTGGCTGCCGTGCTGATGTGTTATCTCGGACGAGGCGGCGTGTACTTCGCCAAGACGGCGATGCGACGCCGAACGGCGTGACCCTCGGCCGGGTGGCCGGCCGGGCCGCCGGTGAGGTCGCGACGGTGCTGGCGATCCGGATGTCGGTGGCGCTGCTCGGGGCGATCGCCGCGCTGGCCGGAGTGCTGGTGCTGTACGGGCATTCGATGCGGTCGAGCCAGTGGGGTCCCTACCTGCCGGGTGAGTCGGCGGTGACGATCGAGCGGTACTCCACGCCGTGGTTGATCGGCGCCACCGGCCTGGCGCTGTTGGCCGGACTGCTGGTGGTCGCCGCGGTGGCCGATTTCGTCCGGTGGCGTCGGGTCAGACGGGCGGCTCGCCGCGAACGCTCATGAACGCCTGGAACACTGATCGGGTGTCGTCCGCCGCTGTTCCGCGTAAAGCTCCTGGATCCTCCGTCCCCCCGGTACCGGTGGCCACCACCGTGCATCTGTTGCGGCACGGGAAAGTGCAGAATCCGGACGGCATCCTGTACGGGCGACTGCCCGGTTACCGGCTGTCGTCCTCCGGCCGGGCGATGGCCGACGGAGTGGCCGATTTCTTCTGCGGCCGGCAGCGGATCGACATCTGCTACCTGGCCGCCTCCAGTCTGGAGCGGGCCCAACAGACCGTCGCACCGCTGGCCGCCGCTACCGGGGTCGAAGTGGTCACCGACGATCGGTTGATCGAGGCGGCAAACTCCTTCGAGGGCACCAGGTTCGACGCCCGTTCGCTGCGCACACCGGCGAACTGGAGCAAGTTGTGGAACCCGAGCCGGCCGTCCTGGGGGGAGCCGTACCTGCAGATCGCCCACCGGATGCTCGGCGCGCTGTACTCCGCGGAGCAGGCTGCCCGCGGCCGGGTGGCGGTGCTGGTGAGCCATCAACTGCCGATCTGGACGCTGCGCAGATTCCTGGACGGACACCGGCTCTGGCACAACCCGGCCAACCGCGAATGCGAGTTGGCATCGCTCACCTCGGTGCATTTCGCCGACGGGGTGATCAGTTCGATCAGCTACTCCGAGCCGGTCGGCCACCTCGTGGCCGAGGACGATCCGGTCAAGGCCGGCGCATGACCGGGCGCTGTCGCCGGCGCCGGTCGATGGTGCTGCTACTGGCGATCATCTCGGTGCTCACCCTGGCCGGTTGCAGTTCCGGCACCGACGCCTCGGCACCGCAGGGCGGGGCCTTCGAGCTGGTGACGCCCGGCGGCAGGACCGAGTTCGACTATCCGGTCGCCGACCGCAAGCCGCTCGGTGAGATCGCCGGCCCGGCGGTCACCGGCGACCAGCGGGTCTCGCTGACCGACTACCCGGACACCGTCGTCGTGCTGAATTTCTGGGGAGCCTGGTGCCCACCGTGCCGGGCCGAGGCCGACGACCTGATGACGGCGTTCGCCGACACCAAGGCCAAGGGCGTGCAGTTCGTCGGGATCAACGTCAAGGAATTGACGCAGGCGGACGCCGCCGACTTCGAGGCGTCCCGGCAGATCCCGTACCCGTCGATCTTCGACCAGCGGGGCCGCACGCTGCTGTCCATCCGCGGCTACCCGACCGGCGGCGTGCCGTCGACCATCGTGCTGGACCGTCAGCACCGGGTGGCGCACATCTGGCTGGGGGCGTTCAGCAGCCCGGCGCCGTTGGTGGCCGTCATCGGCCAGGTCGCCGCCGAGAAGTCGTGATGTTCGGATCCGCTGTCGCCGCGGCGGTCGACGGCTCATCGCTGACCCAGACCGTCACGTCCGGTCCGTTCCTGGTGGCCGCCGCCCTGTCGCTGGCCGCCGGGGTGGTGTCGTTCGCCTCGCCCTGTGTGCTGCCGCTGGTACCCGGTTATCTGTCCTACCTGGTGGGTCTGGTCGGCGCCGAGGAAACCGGGTCCGCCGGTGGTCGGCGGGCCGGCACAACCACCGTGGTCCGGCGCCGGGCGGTGCAGGCGACGGCGCTGTTCGTGCTCGGCTTCACCGTGGTGTTCGTGGCGGAATCGCTGTTGTTGCTGGGATTGTCCCGATTCCTGGTCGGCAACCTCGACCTGCTCACCCGGATCGGCGGTGTCGTCACGGTGATCGTCGGGCTGGCCATGCTCGGCTGGATCCGGCCGCTGCAACGGGAAGTCCGGATCCACGCCCGGCCCACAGGCCGGATCATCGGGGCGCCGCTGCTGGGCGCGTTCTTCGCGATCGGCTGGCAGGCCTGCATCGGTCCGACGCTGGCCGGCGTGCAGTCGCTGGCCATCTCCAGCAACTGGAACGGCAACGCCTGGCGCGGGCTGCTACTGGTCGTCGTCTACTGCCTGGGCCTGGGCATCCCGTTCCTGGTGCTGGCCTTCGGGTTCGGCTGGGCCACTACCGCGGTCGGCTTCCTCCGCCGACATTCCAGGACGATTCAGCGGGTCGGTGCGGTCGCGCTGATCGCCATCGGCCTGCTGATGGTGACCGGCGTCTGGGGCCACTTCGTCTCCTGGCTGCAGTACCGCTACATCGATGTCGGGACGGTGCTGTGATGATGCGCGCCGAGTCGTCCGGTGACGTGCTGCAGACAAGTCCTCCGGCGCCCCGCCCGGTGGTGCCTCCGGCGCTGTCCTTCCTGCGGAACACCTGGCGCGGTCTGACCAGCATGCGGACCGCGCTCATCCTGCTGTTCCTGTTGGCGTTGGCCAGCCTGCCGGGTGCGTTGCTGCCGCAGTGGTCGCTGAACCAGTCCAAGACCGCCGGCTACATCGGTGCGCACCCGTTCTGGGGGCCGTGGCTGAATCGGCTCGGCTTCTTCGAGGTGTTCGCCTCGCCGTGGTATTCGGCGATCTACCTGCTGCTGTTCATCTCACTGATCGGCTGCCTGGTGCCGCGGACCGTCGAGTTCACCCGGCAACTGGGGGCGGTGCCGGTGGCCACCCCGCGAAATCTCGCCCGGATGCCGTTGCACAGCGAGTACACCGTTACCGGTGATGCTGCCAGGGACCGTGCTGGTGTCGACGCCGGTGACTCGGCCGGAGCGGTGGCCGACCGGGTGCAGCAGGCACTCACGTCGCGCCGCTGGCGGGTGGCCCGGCGCACCGAAAGCGCTGGGGTGCAGACGATCTCGGCCGAGAAGGGATACCTGCGCGAGGTCGGTAACCTGATCTTCCACTTCTCGCTGGTCGGGCTGCTGGTGGCGATCGCGGTGGGAAAGCTGTTCGGCTACGAGGGCAGCGTGATCAAGAACGTCGGTGACGGTTTCTGCTCCAGCCAGCCGGGCGCCTACGACAACTTCCGGCCGGGGCTGACGGTCGACGGCACCGACATGACACCGTTCTGCGTGCAGATCAAGAGCTTCCACTCCACCTGGTCCGAGGCCGGGCAGCCGCTGACGTTCGACACCGATGTGCAGTACCAGTCCGGTGCCGAGGCCGGCAGCGACAGTTGGCACCCGGCCAGGGTGCAGGTGAACGATCCGCTGCGGATGTCCGGCGAGCGGCTGTACCTGCTCGGCCACGGCTACTCGCCGACCGTCACGATCACCTTCCCGAACGGGCAGGTCCGTACCAAGAGCGCCCAGTTCATTTCCAGTGATCCGATGCTGCTGTCCACCGGCGTGATCAAGGTGGCCGACCCGCCAGGGATCCCGGTCGCGGAGATCCGCAAACACCAACTGGCGATCGCCGGGCTGTTCGCGCCGACCGCCGCCGAGCATGGCGGCATCATGACCAGCGTCTACCCGGCCGCCGATCGACCGGGTCTTGCGGTGGACATCTTCCGGGGCGACCTCGGGCTGGAATCCGGTGCGCCGCAATCGGTGTTCGCCATCGATCGGTCCCAGGTCGACAAGGGTGCGTTGGTCAAGCAGAAACGGGCCAACCTGTACGTCGGCGACTCGGTCTCGTTGGACGACGGCACCACGATCACCTTCACCGGGTACACCGAGTGGGTGTCGCTGCAGACCAGCTACGACCCCGGACAGCTGTATGCGTTGATCTTCGCGGTGACGCTGCTGGCCGGATTGATGCTGTCGCTGATGATGAAACGCCGGCGGCTGTGGTTCCGACTGATTCCCGCAGAATCCGCGGGTTCAACTTCTACCAGTCGTAGTACCGTGGTCCGTGTCGGCGGTCTGGCTCGGACCGATCAGGCGGGATACGGTGCGGAATTCGACGAGGTGTCGCGGTTGGCAATGGACGCGAACACCGCCGTAGCGGACGACACCGGTGGTGTGGCCGCCGACGTCGCTGCAGAGAGGAAGGGTTGAGAAATGTCAGGGTTCTCCGATCTGGCTTTCCAAGCGGCGATGGCTGCCTACATCGTGGCATTGATCTGTTACGGCATCGAGCTGGCGTCCCGGCACGCGATGGTGCCCACGGCGCTGGAAGCGGTCAGCGCGCAGCGCCGCTCGGTGGCCGCCCGACAGGTTCCGGCCGGGAACACCCTGGTACTGACCGACGAGGCTGACGGAACGGAGAACGGGCCCGCCGGCGACCGGTTGGATCAGCGGTCGGACGAGGACCCCGATGACGACCGCGGGCCGGTGCTGCCCTGGGGCGTCCGGTTCGGCCGCGCAGCGGTGGTGATCACTGCTATCGGCGTCCTGGCAAATCTGGCATCGGTCATCACCCGTGGATTGGCCGCCGGCCGGCTGCCGCTGGGCAACATGTACGAGTTCTCGACCGCCATCTGCCTGATCTCGGTCAGCTGCTGGCTGGTGGTGCTCGCCAAGACCGGCGCCCGTCCGCTGGGTTTGTTCGTCCTGTCGCCGGTGGTGATTCTGGCTTTCCTGGCCGGCACGGTGCTGTGGATTCCGGCCGGCCCTGTGGTGCCGTCACTGAACTCGTACTGGAAGTGGATCCACGTCACCACGGTGTCGGCGTCCGGGTCGGTGTTGCTGGTCAGCGGCGCCGCGTCGGTGCTGTATCTCCTGCGTCACCGTTACGACCGGAAGCTTTCGGAGTCGGCCATCGCCACTGGAACGGTCGATCCGTTGTTGGCCAACTCGGTGTGGGCCAAGGTGCCGTCCCTGGCGATACTGGACAAGATCGCCTACCGGACCGCGATCGTGGCGTTCCCGGTGTACACCTTCGCGATCATCGCCGGGGCGTTGTGGGCCGAGGTGGCCTGGGGCCGGTACTGGGGCTGGGATCCGAAGGAGACCGTGGCGTTCGTCAGCTGGGTGTTCTACGCCGGGTACCTGCACGCCAGGGCGACCTCCGGGTGGCGCGGCGTGCGGTCGACGTGGATCAACATCACCGGTTTCGCGGCGATCGTGTTCAACCTGTTCTTCGTCAACATGGTGATCTCCGGACTGCACAGCTACGCCGGAGTCGGCTGAGTCCTCCAGCGCCTCCTGTGGTGGTGCTGAACGGCAGCGCAGTGCCCGGCGGGCGACGATGGTTAGGTTTCAGCGCGGGCGTTGATGGTGGGTTTCGGCGCGGGCAGCGATGGTGGGTTGCCACCTGGACGGTGCAGATTTCAACCGGCTGCGCCGGCACCGCCCGATCCGTTCTTGTCCTCGCCGCGGAGGCGGCGGTCGATCTCGTTGAGGAAGTCCGGATCGTCATCCGGCGCGATCTGACGCATCGGCCGGCGAGGATGCTGGGACGGGCGGGGCGTTGCGGTTTCGGCATCTGTCCGACCGTCCAACCCGCGCCAGGCCAAGACGATCACGATCACCGTGATGGCAAGTGCGACGAGCAAGTACATCGGGTGCCTCCCTCTACTTCACCCCAGCGTACGCACTCCCGCTGGCGGATGCGGATCGTTCACCACCGGCGGCCCCGACCAGCGCCGGGAGACAGCAGTCGTCAGCTCACCGGGTGGGCGAACGGGGCCCGGAGCGCGATCAGGCGCTGTCGCGGGATGCTTCCACGGTCAGATCCGCCAGCAGCGACGTCACCTCGGATTCGCGGAAGCGCCGATGGCCGCCGGGAGTGCGGATCGATCCAATCCGGCCGGCCGAGGCCCATCGCGTAACGGTCTTCGGGTCCACCCGGAACATCAGGGCGACCTCGCCCGGGGTCAGTAGCTTCTCGGTGCTTTCTGCGGCCATCTGTCCAACCTCCGATTTGCGGCCCCGACGCGGCTCACAGCCGGGGTGGGTGCTGATCCATCGTGTGCCGTTCGTACTGTGAGGTACCCCCGCAGTGGCCGGGTCAAACGACGCCCGGCGAGCGGACCAGCATTCGACCAGGTTCGATGTGCGCCGGTCATTGCGGCCTCCAGTCTAGATGCGATTTCTACCGAACGTCGGATTTCGCAGCGTGGGCGCGGTACCGGGTCCGTCGGCTGCGGGACGACGATTAGGTTGTGACGGACGGGTCGCAGCTACCCGAACGGCGCCGAGCGGGTCGGATCCGTTTCGACACCGGGAGGTAGTGATGGACGCTGTTGACCGTCGGCTGATCGATGCCTTGCGCACCAACGGCCGGGCCAGCTACGCCGAGTTGGCCAGGACGGTGGGACTCTCGTCGTCGGCGGTGCACGAGCGGGTGGCCAAGCTGGAGTCGTCCGGGGTGATTGCCGGCTACCGGGCGGTGGTCGATCCGACCGAGATCGGTCTCGGGGTGACGGCGCTGGTCGGCGTCGAGCCAGGGGAGAACGGCGACGACCTGACGATCGCCGAGGCGCTGGATCGGGTGCCCGAGGTCGAGAGCTGTTACGCGGTCGCCGGTGCCGAGGCCTTCATCGTCAAGGTGCGGGTGCCCAGCGTCGACGATCTGCATCTGTGCCTCGGCCGGCTTCGGGGCATCTCCGGGGTGGCCAGGACCCGGACGACCGTGGTGTTGGCCACCCGCTTCGAAATGCGGCCCCACCTGCTGGAACCCGACTTGATGCCGGCACCGGATCCGTCGCTGGATCCGGCGGCTGATCCGTCGGCTGATCCGTCGGCGGGGGTCGGCGAGAAGCCGGTGGCGACGTAACCTTGGCCGGTGACTGATGACCCCGCGCCGACCGCGGCACGACCGCCGAAGCTGTGGCCGATCGCCGTCGGCTACGTGCTGCTGAGGCTGCTGCTGACGGCGGTTCTCACCGGCATCCTGCTCGGTGTCGGTGCGCTGTTCGATCTGGGCATGCCGGTGCTGGTGGCACTGATGTTGGCGATCATCCTGCAGATGCCATTGGCCTGGTTGGTGTTGGCCCGGCAGCGGACCAGAGTGGAGGTGGCGATGGCAGCCTCGGCCGGGCGTCGTCGGCGGACCAGGGACGATCTGCGGGCGGCGTTGGCCGGCGGTGCCCGGCCGGATCCGGTCGACGAGGTCGATCGGGGCTCGCGATGACTGCGGTGGTGCCGGCCTGCGGCGGCACCACTGTCGACCGGTCGGACTTCGGCCAACGGACCTGGGTGGCGCAGGCGGTGCAGCGCATCGAGGCAGACGCCCAGCGCAGCGCAGACACGCACCTGTTGCGCTTCCCGCTGCCGACCTCGGTCGGTGTCGATCTGTACCTGAAGGACGAGTCGACACACATCACCGGGTCGCTCAAGCACCGGCTCGCTCGGTCGCTGTTCCTGTACTCGCTGTGCAATGGCTGGTTGTCCGACGGCACGACGGTGATCGAATCGTCGTCCGGTTCGACGGCGGTGTCCGAGGCCTATTTCGCTCGGCTGATCGGGCTGCCGTTCGTCGCGGTGATGCCGAGGTGGACCTCGCCGGAGAAGATCGTGTTGATCCAGGCGCAGGGTGGACGGTGCCATCTGGTCGACGATGCCTCGGCGATCTATCAAGAGTCCCGCCGGCTGGCCGCGGAATGCGACGGCCATTACATGGATCAGTTCACCCATGCCGAACGGGCCACCGATTGGCGGGGCAACAACAACATCGCCGAGTCGATCTTTGCGTAGCTCGGGATGGAGGTTCATCCGATCCCGGAGTGGATTGTGATCGCCGCCGGGACCGGCGGGACCAGTGCGACCATCGGTCGTTACCTGCGGTACCGCGGACACGAAACCCGTTTGTGCGTACCGGATCCGGAGAACTCGGCGTTCTTTGCGGCCTGGTGTGCGTCCGATCCGGCAGTCACCGGGAGCGGCTCGCGGATCGAGGGTATCGGCCGGCCGCGGGTGGAACCGAGCTTCGTCGGCCAGGTGATCGACCGGATGGTCACCGTCCCGGATGCATCGAGTGTGGCGGCCATGCGAACCGTGGAGAAGGTGCTCGGCAAGAAGGTGGGCCCGTCGACAGGTACCAACCTCTGGGCGTCGTTCGGGTTGGCCGCCGAAATGCGGGACGCCGGCCGCGTCGGGTCCGTGGTCGCCTTGTTGTGTGACAGCGGCGACCGGTACACCGATACCTACTACCGGGACGCCTGGGTGACGGCTCAGGGTTGGGATCTGGCGCCCGCCGCGGCGATCGTCGACGAGTTCCTGACCACCGGCGTCTGGCGCGGCTGATCCCGGCGCCGGCTGTTGGCAGGCGTTCCTGCGACTCCCGCTGGCCCGCGACTTTCGCCGGCCCTGCGGCGCTCACCAGTCGAACAGCGTGTCCGGCAACGGTTTCCGGCCCAGCACGTGCTGATCGCAGAAACCCAGGACCGTTTCGTTCCAGACCCGGGAGTTGCTCGGCGAGAGCACCCAGTGGTTCTCGGTGGTGAACTGCAGGAAGCGGTGCGGCATGTCCTGCGGCTTGCCGTCGTAGCCGGACACCAAGTCCCACCAGAGTCGCAGCGCCTCGCTGACCGGCACTCGATAGTCCTTGGTGCCGTGCGTCACCAACATCGGGGTGGTGTTCTTCGACAGATGATGATGCGGCGAGTACTTGGCGTACCAGTCGGGCAGCTCGTCCGGCGTCCGGTGCACCCGGACCTTGTGCGCCGCGGCGTCGGTGGTCGGGTGCTGCTGGTCCAGCGCGTACAGACCCGCATGCGTGACGATGGCACGGAAGCGGTGAGTATGGCCGGCGATCCAGTTCGTCATGAAGCCGCCGAAGGAGGCTCCGAGCAGGGCAGTCCTGGTGCTGTCCAACGTTTTTCGGTTCAGCGCGTGATCGGCCAGGGTCTCCACCTCTCGCCACACCACGTCCGGCAGACGCGGCCAACCACGGTTCAGGCCGGTGTGGCCGTAACCGGTGGACATCGCCGGGTCCGGCATCAGCACTGCGTAGCCGCGGGCAACCGCCAGCCAGGGGCACCAGCGCCAACTCCAGGAGTTGTAGGAACCGTGCGGACCGCCGTGCACCCAGACCATCAGCGGCGCCGGCTTCTTCGCGGTGGCGCCCTTCGGGGTGCACAGCCAGCCGCCGACCTGCAGACCGTCGACATCGGTGCTCACCCAGCTCAGCGTTCCGGGGAGCTCGTTGACGATGCCGGGGGCTGGCAGCGTCCGCGGTTCGCTGGTCCGGCGGACGGTCAGCCGAACCGGCGTCGGTGGTGTGTCGACGGTGGACCGCAACGCGTACAGGTAGCGGCCGTCGGTGGTCGGCCGAACACTGCTGTAGACGGCGTCGTCAGCGATCACCTTACGGGTGCGGCCGGTGGCCGGGTCGATCGCCAGGATGGCGCCGCGGGAGTGCAGATCGCCGGCCACGTACAGGGTCTTGCTGTCCGCAGACCAGACGTACTCGCTGACGGACAGATCGCCGACCGGCACCGCCACCGGCTCGGCACCAGCGACCGGGTGGAGCTCGAGGAAGTCGTAGTTGGTGTCCGTCGGAGTGGGCGCCGTCATCCTGATGACGGCCAGGGTGCGGCCGTCCGGCGAGAACACCGGGCTGTGGTAGCCATGGGCAGAGTTGGCGCGCAGCAACAGCTTTCGGCGGCCTCGGCCGGTGTGGATCAGTGCCATCGAGCTGACGGTCTCGCCGCCGGTGGTCCGGGTGGTCCAGGTGGTGGCCACCGTCGATCCGTCGGGCGACAGGTCCGCGCTCGCATTGAGTAGGCAGAGGGCGTCGGCGTCGGGGGCCAGGTCGATCAGCGCCGCGGACCGGGTCTTGGGGTCGGCAGGGTCGGTCGCGCCCGTCGAATCGGATAGACCCGGGTCGGCCGGGACCAGGACCAGCCGCGGTGAGGTGTCGCCGATCTCGTGATCCCAGTAACGGATCGGCATGCCGGTATGCAGGATCGCACTGATCCCGCGGTCCTTGCGGGCAGTTCGTTTGTCGGCGTCGGTGTCCAGGGTGGCGCCGGCCAGCACACTGGTGGTGGCGAGGATCGCGCCGGTGTTCGCGACGCCGGCGATGCTCAGTCCACCGGGGGCGTCGGCGACCACCCGAGCCTCACCGTGATCGGGCAGTCGCCAGATGGCGGTCTTCGGGGTCGACTCGGACTTGTCCTTCTCGCTGTCCGGGCGGGCGGAGGTGAACAACAGGCTGCCGTCCGGGGCGAACCTGGGCGCGGATTCGCCCTTGGCGGAGAAGGTGAGTCGTCGGGGAGCCGCGGTTCCGATCGGGTCCAGTTCCCACAATGCACTGAGATACTTGGCGCCCTCCGCGTCCGGCTGCTGCACCGCCGCGACCACCCTGCTGCCGTCCGGGCTGACCGTCAGCGATGTCACCCTGGGCAGCGCAACGAAGCCGGCAATATCGGTGAAGTCCGAGTAGCCGGCAGCGGAACTCGGGGACGTGCCGGCGGGCGCGGCGGCCGCGGTGCGGCTGGATATCTTGGTGCGGGAACGAGTTGGCATCCATCGAACGTATACGGCCGCGGTTGGCGGTCCGGTGCGAGCCCTCGGACCGGACCGGTGGTCGTCATCTCGTCAGAGTCGCGGCAAGGTCAGAACGGCGGCGGGTCGAACACCCCGCCGCCGAGACCCTCGGTCCTGGAATCGTTGCCACTGTGTTGATCTCGCGAACCCAGCACTGTCCGGTAAGACTGCCTCGAGCCAAGTGCGACGAGATCGGCTGCAGTGAAAGGTTTCCCGTGCGGGGTCGGCTCCGGATGACTGATGTGGGCAAAACCGTGCGCGCTGGTCCACTGCAGATGGTTGCCGGGCAGTCGGACGGCGGACCAGTCGGTGAAGGTCTTGGCTCGATGGTGGGCACGGCACAATGCATCGAGATTGCATGGACAGGTCGGACCGCCCTCGCTGCTGCCGTCGGCGTCGCCGTCGGCAGAGGCGTGAGCGTGCCCGCTGGCAGGGGAGTCGGCGGTGCCGTTGCCGAAGGGAACGAGGTGGTCCAGGTCGCATCGCTCCGCCGGTCGGCTGCAGCCGGGAAAACGGCAGCAGGCGTCACGGGCGATGACGAAGTCCCTGACCGCAACTGGTGGCCGATAGGTCGAGCGGCCATGGTCCAGTGTTCCGCCGCAGGTGGCGTCGCCATGACAGTGCTTGTGGCCGCCGTCCGCCGTGTGCGGTGCACACCGAGCCGGTGGTTCACCGGAGCCATCGGCATTGTGCTCGGCGTGGGGTGACCGATCCGGTGGCTCGCGGTGGCTCCGGGAAAAGACAGAGTCGTCCCCTGGTGGATGTGGGCCGTCTGCGGATGCTGTGTCGCTGTTCTGCGCGGTGTCCTCGCGATTGATGGCGAGCCGGATGGTGCTGGCGGACTCGGCGAGCGCGCGGGCCATGCCGGCGTGGATCCAGCCGTATCCGGCGAGCTGACCCGGGTCGTCGTCCAAACCGGTGAGGGTCGAGGCGGCGATGGTGACGGTCAGCCCGATACAGGGTGACCATGGCTCGATATCCGGCACCACCTCGGCCAACCGGCAGTTCTTGGTGTTTCCGCCTGCTGGGTCTTTTCGGCGCTGACCGGTGGCATCCGACGAGGAGTCTGTCGGTTCGCGGTGTTCGTCTGGTGGGTCCGCAAGGATCGGCGCCGGACCAGGCGAGGGTGCATCGGGTAAGTGCTGGGCGCGCAAGTCGACATGGCCGCGGGTGGCGAGTTCGGAGAAGTTCCCGCCGAAGATGTCGGCGCGAAGTTGATCCTGGCTGCGGCCGTCCCGCAGGTCAGTGGGGAACCGGGCCGCCGTGGCGTCGAGCACGGATTTGGTCAACAGGACCTTGTCGGCAGGGAGGTCGGCGATGAATCGACCCATCCCATCGACTCCGGGATACGCCCTGGTCTTCCGATCGGCCTTCGCCTGCTCCGCGCGTTCTTCGGCGGCCTCCGGATCCGCGGCAATGACCAACTGCTCGACCCTGGCCGCGAACTTCGCCGGGGTGAACCGATGTGCCTGCTCCAGCAATTGGGCTTCCACCTCGATGCGCAGGTCCGGGTGCAGCAGCTGCACACCGCCGGTGAGCATGCTGGCTTTGGCGGTGGAGATGAGACCGGCGAGCATCGCTTCCAGGGTGGCGGGGTGTTCATCGACCAGTAGTAAGGCTTCCCGAACACGGTGGGACGCGGTCCGCGGTGCCACTCCCAACGCGGCACCGATCTCGACGGCGGCCAGCCGTTCGGCGTGATCGGCGATGACCGCCTGCCACTGCGGGATGTCGGCGACCGCAGCGGCGAATGCCTCACTGTCCGCACGGATCTCGATCGGAATCTGCTGCACTGCCGCCTCGTGCAGAAAGACCCGCTGATCGCCGTCGCACGCCAGGTCCAACAACTGACCCATCGGCGCGGAGACGCCGGGCCGGGCGAATGAGGCGATCCAGCGAATCTGTTCGGCCTGCATCCACGCGAGTTGTCGTTCCAGGGCGGCAATGATCAGCAGCCGACTCCGCGGCGACACCGAGGGATCGTCGGGCCGGCAGCTCTGTAACAAGGTTGCCGCGCCGGCACCCGCCGGGAATGACTGGACAACGGCCGCGATCGCGTCGGTAGCGCCGTCGCCGGCGATTGCTGGTCGTCGGCCGGGCGGCACGCGCTCAGCGTCATCCGGCGATGCACCGCCGGCGTCCAACACCGTCATACTCGTTCACCCCCTGCCACTCTCGTGCCGACAGCTCATCGAAACTCGTCTGCGTACAGTGTCTCAGTCAGGTCCGACAGTGCCGATCTGCGAGCTCATTCGCCGGGGCGCAATCAGTGCTTGACCAATCCGTGAACACCATGACACGACGGTCCGACACTGGTGCTGTGTCGGGAATCGCCGGCGCAATGTGGGGGCCCGCGGCGCTGGCTGGTGTGGACTCGAGCCCACGAGCCGAGGTCAGCTCTGCTCGCCGGTGGACGAGACCGTGCCCGCCTCAGCGTTCAAGAACTGGCGCGGGGCGTATCCGTCGCGACGCAGCCAATGCTCGGTGTAGACGATCCGGTTCGCGGTGACGATGACCAGTGTTTCCGATGGCGGGTCGGCGATGGCGAGTGAGCGCTCGACATGATCGGACTGCCAGCGGACGGCCTCCCAATACTGTTGATGCCGCGGATGGTCCGTTGGCAAGACACTGGCCATACCGAACAGTTGTGCTCCTCGGCTGCTGGCCCGGCCGACCAGCGGGGCGAAGATGCCGACCGAAACCCGCGTCAGCACCCAGATTGCGCACCTTCGGCGACCGTGGCGACGCCGTGAACATGATCTCGAAATGGACGTTGGCGTACCTGACCGGAGTGGCCAGTGGGGCACTGTCCGCACCGACCGTCGCCAGTACGCACATGTTCTGCGACGACAGCAAATTCAGGATGCGCTCCTCCAACGCGTCACGCGGAAGCACCTGAATGGGCGAAGGTCCAGCGGGCCAAGGATTCGTCACGGGCATGGGCCATCCTTGCAGAGGCAACCGACGCGCCCCGGTCGGGCCCTACCGCATGCGCCTGGCCAACAGCCGGGTGGTCAGCATCTGCAAGTCATAGGACTGCGCGGCTCGGGTCTCGCCCATCACCAACGTCTGACGCGACGTCTCCAACCACTCCCGTGACGATGTGTACCGACGACCCAGCAGCTCGTCGAGCTCGGAACCCGTGAGTGCGAACTCGACGAGCGCCGGCCGCACCCGCCCCAGCTGGTCGATCTCCACCCGGTCGGCAGTCAGAACCAAGCAGTTCAGGCCGCCGATCTTCGTTGCCCGTTGGCGCTGCGCGATGAGAGAATCCAGAGCCTGTAGGCTCGAGACATGTTCCAGGGCCGAGCATCCCACGAGCAGATCAGCTGAATGCGGAACCATGGCAACCGACTCAAGGTCCGCCACCACGCACTCGATCCGATCGTCGACGCCCGCTGCCTTCGCTGCCTCCCACAGTCGGTCGAGCGCGACCGGGAGTAGATCGACACCAATGACGCGGGATCCCGCAGGCACCGCCTGGGCAATCGGAATGGTATGCCGACCGACGCCACATCCCAGGTCGTAGACGACAACAGGTCCGGTGTCGGCCAGTGCGTCCAGCGAACGAAGGACGAATGGCGATGGCCTCGACAGCCACGAGGAGCAGGACACCGTCGAGCCGTAGAGCTCCTGGTGATACCTGGTCGTCTCCTGCCGCCCCGTTTCCGGCCCGGCAGCTGCCTCTCGACCCATCACATCAGCCTGCCATCCGGCACCGACGCTCACCGAACTAGGGTTCGAGACGATGCACATCCCGCGGGAAAAGTGTTGCCAGCCGAATGTTGTCGAGCTGCAGCAGCCGCGCCGTCCATCGTTCCAACCCGATCGCGAAGCCACCGTGTGGTGGCATACCGTGCCGGAACGCCTGCAGGTACGACTGGTAGGGCGCAGAGTCCTCACCGCGAGCGGCCAATGCAGCCAGATAGTCGGGATACCGGTGCAGCCGCTGGCCGCCGGTTACCAACTCCAGCCCGCGGAACAGCAGATCGAAAGAGTTCGTCCATCGTGGATCGTCGGGCTGCGGGTGGGTGTAGAAGGGCCGTTTGGCGGCCGGATAGCCCTCCACCGCCAGGAAGTCGGACCCGTGTTCCCGCATCGCCCAGTCGCCCAGCCATCGCTCGTGCTCCGGCGCCAGGTCTGGTTCGGCCGGATCAGCCCCGACCAGTTCCAGTGCCTCGGCGAAGTGGATCACCGGAATCTGCTGCGGCACCACAGGTATCGCCGCCCCCGAGATTGCCACCGCGTCGCCGGCCGCTGCCAGCACCGACTCGACCATGCCGGCGAGTGCTGCGCGCAACATGGCCAACACATCCCGGTGCGAGTCGATGAAGCCGACTTCCGCGTCCAACGACACGTACTCGGCCAGATGCCGCACCGTGTCGTGCGGTTCAGCCCGGAACACCGGGCCGGTCTCGTAGACCCGCTCGAACACCCCGACCATGGTCTGCTTGAAGAACTGCGGCGACTGGGCCAGGAAAGCCGGCCTGCCGAGATAGTCGAGCGAGAACACGTTCGCGCCCGATTCGGTCGAGCCGGCAACGATTTTCGGCGTCTGGATCTCGGTGAAGTCCAGTCGATCGAGCGTCGACCGGAACCCGGCGAGCGACGCGGCGGCGATCCGCCAGACCGCCTGTCGACTCGGGTGCCGCCAGGTCACCGCGGCGTTGTCCAGCAACACCGGTAAGCCGGCCGACATCGTCGGTCGCCACAATTCCACCGGTGGAGTCTCGGCCACCGAGGAGAGCAGCTCGATGGTCGGCGCGGTGATCTCCACCCCGCCCGGCGCCTGCGGGTTCGCCACCGGCAGGCCGGTCACCCGGATCACCGATTCCTCGCCCCACGCGTCGATCTGCCCGCGTACCGCGTCGTCGGTGGCCACCACCTGGGCAGTTCCGCTGCGATCCCGGACGATCAGGAAGGTCACCGACGACAGCCGTCGCCGGCGATGGATCCAACCCTCGATGCTCACTTGCCGGGCTGCCGCATCCGGCGTTGCCGGCGCGGATAGTTCGGCGCACAGCAACCGTGATGTTCTGTGGTGCATGGTTTTCGCCACCTCCTCGGAGTCCAACCCCGGGAGGTGTGGGCGATCGGGAGCTCGCGGTGCCACCACACCTTCACCGACCGGATCGGTCGGTCTCGTGCGGTCCGATGACGGGGACCTACCGGTACCGGCTCGAGGTTCGTCACACCTGTCGTTGCCGGTACCGACCCAGATTATCCTCTTCGTCAACCCGCGATTGCCATTGCGGTGGCCGATACCGTCATCCTCGATGAACGACGACGAACTGGCCGGCCTACTCCCCGAATTGCTCAGGGAACACTGGGACACCGACGTAACCACCGCCGCGCCACTCGGTGGAGGGATGAACTCGGCCACCGCGACGGTGCAGATCGACGGCGCCCAGTATGTGGCCAAGTGGGTCCCCGAGCAGGGCCGAGCCGCGTTGCTGGCCGGGGCCCTGGCAGCTCGCCGGATCGCGGGCGGCGGTATCCGCACCGGGGAGCCGGTGCCGACACAGCAGGGTGCGTTGATCGCTGCGACGACCGGCGGTGCCGTCACCCTGATGCGGTGGGTTCCCGGAGCCCCGATGGCCGGCGACACCCCCGGCGAGCAGCGGTTGATCGCCCACACGCTGGGCCGGTCACACTCGGTCGACCGAGCGCCGCGACCACGGTCGGAACCGTTCTTCGATTGGCTCGAGGGCCCGAACCGAGCGGGTCGAGCCATGGGTCCGGATGGCAGTGACGCAGGTCTGCGCCGAATACCGTGCGCTTTCTCCGGTGTACTGGGGAACGCTGCACACCGACCCGTCGCCGGACGCGTTCCGGTTCGACTCCACCACCGGAACAGTCGGACTCATCGACTGGACCGGTTCGGAAACCGGCCCGTTGCTGTACGACATCGCATCTGCTGTCATGTATCTCGGCGGCCCCGAGCGGTCGCAGACGTTTCTGGCCGGCTATCTCGACACCGGTGCCGTACCGCCCGCCGAACTGGATCACCTCGACGCATTCCGCCGTCTCCGATGGGTGGTGCAGGCCGTCTACTTCGCCCACCGCCTGGCGATGGACGACCGGACCGGGATTACCGATGCCGCCGAGAATCATCAGGGTTCGGATGACGCCCGGCGGGCATTGACCACCCTGGGAGTCCTGCACTGATCAGTCGCTACGGTGGGACGGTGAGTGAGCCGACTGCAATGCCCCCGCACATGTCGGGTGACGATTTCCGTCGGTACGGCCATCAGGTGATCGACTGGATCGCCGACTATTGGGAGACCATCGGCGAGCGTCCGGTACTGGCCCAGGTCGCGCCCGGCGACGTCACGGCGAAGCTGCCGACCTCGGCACCGGACGAGCCGGAGTCGTTCGATGCGGTGCTGTGCGACCTGGACCAGATCATCATGCCGGGCATCACCCACTGGCAGCATCCGCGCTACCTCGCGTACTTCCCGGCCAACTCCTCGCCGGCGGCGATCCTCGGCGATCTGATCTCCAGCGGCATCGGCGCCCAGGGGATGATCTGGGCCACCAGCCCGGCCGCCACCGAGTTGGAACAGGTGGTGCTGGACTGGTTCGCCGAGGCGCTCGGGCTGCCAGATGCCTTCCGGCACAATGCCAACCCACACAGCAACGGCGGCGGCGTCATCCAGGACACCGCGTCTACCGCCACCTTCACCGCACTGTTGGCCGCCCTGCACCGGGCCGGTGACGGAGCGGTCCGCAGTGACGGGATCATCGCCGGGAAGTACACCGTCTACGGCTCGTCGCAGGCCCACTCCTCGCTGCAGAAGGCTGCGATGATGAGTGGATTGGGCGAACGGGCGCTGCGCAGTATCGACGTGGATCCGGCGACCCAGGCGATGAACGTCGGCAAGCTGCGGGCCGCCATCGAACAGGACCTGGCGGCCGGCCGCACGCCGCTGATGGTGCAGGCCGCGGTCGGCACCACCTCGACCGGGGCGATCGATCCCGTCGCCGAGATAGGTTCCATCACAAGTGAATTAGGCATCTGGCTACACGTCGACGCGGCCTGGGCCGGGGTCGCGGCGGTCTGCCCCGAGCTGCGCTGGATCAATGACGGGGTCGGCGAGTTCGCCGATTCCTACGTGACCAATCCGCACAAGTGGCTACTCACCACGTTCGACTGCAGCACCTTCTGGGTGCGGGACCGGGCACCGCTGATCGGCGCGCTGTCGGTGCTCCCGGAATACTTGCGGAATCCGGCCAGTGGATCGGGAGCAGTGGTCGACTATCGCGATTGGCATCCGCAACTCGGCCGACGATTCCGGGCGGTCAAGCTGTGGGCAGTGCTGCGCAGCTACGGCCTGGTCGGACTGCGCCGACACATCAGTGCCGGGGTCGGCCAGGCCCGCCGGCTCGCGGATCTGGTACTGGCCGATCATCGGTTCGCGTTTGCTGCCCCGCCGGTACTCGGGCTGGTCACCGTCCGGATTGTCGCGGATGACGACGGCACACCGCTGCCGGATCAGGAAGCGGACCGCCGCACCATGGCGGCGATGTACGCCGTCAACGCCTCCGGTGTGGCCTATCTGAGCCACACCACGGTGAACGGCCGGACGGCGATCAGGCTGGCCGTCGGCGGCTGGCGCACCACGACGGCCGATGTAGAACAGACCTGGCAGGAACTACAACGGCACGCCGCTACGCCGTCGCCCGGGTGAGTACCAGGCCGATGGCGACCAGCACCGCGTACAAGAACTCCAGCCGTCCGGTGGCGCCGAGCACCCCGATCAGCTGGTTGCCTCGAGCACCACCGAGCACCGCCCTGGCCTGGATCACCGCCAGCGGCAGCACCAGCAGTCCGATCAGCACCCAGGGCCGGCGGACCCCGACCGCCGCGATCGCCAGCATGCCGCCGGCCAGCATCAACACATACACCCGTCGACTCAGGCCGGCACCGAGCAGCACGGTGAGGGTGCGCTTTCCGGATACCGCGTCCGTCTCCAGGTCGCGCAGGTTGTTGGCCACCAGCAGGGCGCACGCCAACAGTCCGATACCGATGCTCAAGGTCACCGATCCGTAGGAGATCCGGCCGGCCTGCACATAAGTGGTGCCGTTGACCGCGAACAGACCGAAGAACACGAAGACGAACAACTCGCCGAATCCCGCGTAGCCGTAGGGTTTCGGGCCACCGGTGTAGAACCAGGCAGCCAGTACCGCCAGCACCCCGGGGGCCATCAACCACCAGCCGGACGTCGCCGCCAATGCCAGTCCGGCGGCCGCGGCCACGGCGAAGGCACTGAACGCTGCCCGGCGCACCGTTGTCGGCGCCGCCCGACCGGAGCCGACCAAGCGCATCGGGCCGACCCGATCGGTATCGGTGCCGCGGATGCCATCGGAGTAGTCGTTGGCGTAGTTGACCCCGATCTGCAGCGCCAGGCTGACGATCAACGCCAGCACTGCCTTCCAGCCCACGAAGTGGCCGAGCGCGGCGGCAACCCCGGTACCGACCACCACCGGAGCGACGGCGGCCGGCAGCGTGCGCGGGCGAGCCGCTGATAACCATTCTGAGCTGGAGGCCACGGCTGGACACCCTAGTCGGCCGCTCGCACAATTCGGTTGCCGGCGGCACCGCACGGCTGCTGAACTGGCCGGACCCGTCGGGCTACCCGCGGTATACGAACGAAAACGACAGAGGAGACAGCAATGCGCCGAGCGTCCGTGTGCTTCAGAAGGGACTTCGTCACCTATCTAGAGGACATGACGCTTGATGCGAACTCTCAACCTGGGGATCCTGGCGCACGTCGACGCCGGTAAGACCAGCCTGACCGAGCGGCTGCTGTACACCGCCGGGGTGATCGACGAGATCGGCAGTGTCGACGCCGGGAACACCCAGACCGACACGATGGCGCTGGAACGTCGCCGGGGCATCACCATCAAGACCGCGGTCGCGTCCTTTGTCGTCGACCGCCCCGGACCCGGGCCCGGCAGGGCGATCACCATCAACCTGATCGACACCCCCGGTCACCCGGACTTCATCGCCGAGGTGGAGCGAGTGCTCAGCGTGTTGGACGGCGCGGTGCTGGTCGTCTCTGCGGTCGAAGGGGTGCAGGCGCAAACGCTGGTGCTGATGCGGGCATTGGATCGGCTCCGGATCCCGACGCTGGTCTTCGTCAACAAGATCGACCGCGAGGGTGCCCGGCCCGACGAGGTGGTCCGCGGCATCCGAGCGAGGCTGACGCCGGCCACTCTGACGATGGGAACCGCCATCGGGCCGGGCAGCAAGACCGCGGTGGTCCGGTCGTTCGGACCGCAGGACGCCGACTTCACCACTCGGCTGACGAACCTGCTCGCCGATCACGACGAGGGATTCGTTGCCGACTTCGTGGCGGACGAGTCGATCGCGTCCTACTCGGCCATGCGCAAGAAACTGGCGACGCAGGTGCAGCAGACGGCGGTGCACCCGGTCTACACCGGATCGGCGGTGACCGGCGCCGGCACCGCTGAACTGGTCGCCGGAGTGGCGGAGCTCTTGCTGCCTGCAGAGCAGAACCCCCAGGGGCCACCGGCCGGCACGGTGTTCAAGGTGGAGCGGACAAGATCAGGCGAAAAGGTCGGCTACCTGCGGATGTTCTCCGGTACATTGCGAATCCGGGATCGGTTGCAGCTGAACGGTAACGACCGTGCCACGGTGACGGCGATCGAGGTGATCGACGCCGGCGCCAACGATCGTCATACCGCGATCAGCGCCGGTCAGATCGGTCGAGTGCACGGTCTCGGTGATATCCGGATCGGCGATCGCCTCGGTGATCGGCAGGACCGGCAGCAGCGGACATCCATGACCGCACAGCACTTCTCGCCACCGACCCTGGAGTCGGTGGTGACGCCGCGCCGCGCCGAGGACTGGGCAGCGCTGTACGTCGCACTTTCCCAGCTCGCCGAACAGGACCCGCTGATCAACCTGCGACAGGACGACCTGCGGCGTGAACTGTCGGTCACCCTGTACGGGGAGGTGCAGAAGGAAGTGATCGGCGAGACGCTGGCGACTGACTTCGGGGTGGACGTCACATTCACCGAGACCACCACCATCTGCATCGAACGGATCCACGGCACCGGTGAAGCGGTCGAGATCATCGGAGTCGGCGACAATCCGTTCCTGGCGACCGTCGGACTGCGCCTCGCATCGGCACCGATCGGCGCCGGCATCAGTTTCGGGCTGGGTATCGAACTGGGATCGCTCCCGCTGTCGTTCATCAGCGCGATCGACGAGACGGTGAAACTGACGCTGCAGCAAGGACTCTGCGGCTGGGACGTCCCCGATGCCACCGTCACCCTGATTCGGTCCGGGTACTGGCCGAGACAGAGCCATGCGCACGCGACCTTCGACAAGAGCATGTCGAGCACCGCCGGCGACTTCCGCAACGTGACGCCGCTGGTGCTGATGGCGGCCCTGCGGAGCGCCGGCACCGCGATCTGCGAGCCGATGCATCATTTCCGGTTGGAGCTGCCGACGGACCGGCTGGGCGGCGTGTTGCCAGTGGTCTCCCGCCTGCGCGGGTTGCCGACCACGTCCGCGACCGGCACCTCATCGACCGTCCTCGACGGCGACATCCCGGCGGCTCAGGTACATGCGCTGCAACAGATGTTGCCGTCGCTCACCCGAGGGGAAGGTCTGCTGGAAACGGCCTTCGATCACTACCGGCCGGTGAGTGGGACGCCGCCCCGGCGCTCCCGCACCGACGTCAACCCGTTGAACCGCAAGGAGTATCTGCTCCGCGTGCAGCGGCGAGGGTGACAGCGGCGGCCCGATCCGGCTTGCCCGGGCCGCGCAGCGGCAGCGCATCGACCTGCAGCCAACTCCGCGGTCGGTGCTGTCGGGGCAGTCCGGCCAGCGCCGCGGCGCGCTGCTCGGCCGACGGCGGCACTCCGGTGACGAGGGCCACCACCCGTTGGCCCCACTCCGGGTCCGGTACTCCGACGACCAGCACCTCGCCGATCCCGGCGATGCCGGCCAGCGCGCGTTCGACCGCGGCCGGCGGCACCTTGAATCCGCCGGTGACGATCATGTCGTCGGCCCGGCCGAGCACCGTCAGCACACCATCGGTGACGCCGCCGACATCATCGGTGCGGAAGCTGTCCAGGGCCGGGAACGCGGGATGGTCCGGCATTCCCAGATAGCCGGCGGCCACCACCGGGCCGGACAGCACGATCCGGCCGTCGGCATCCACCACGCAGCGGACGCCATCCAGTGGCCGGCCGTCGTAGACACACCCACCGCAGGTCTCGCTCATCCCATAGGTGGTGACGACCGAGACCCCGGCGGATGCGGCTCGTCGCAACAACTCTGGGGCGGTGGCCGCGCCGCCGATCAGCACCGCGTCGAAGGAGGCGAGCACCGCGGTGGCCGCGGCGTCATCCAGGATGCGGTGCAGTTGGGTGGGTACCAGCGACAGGTAGCGCCGGTCGGCAACCAGATCGGTGGCGGCGGCGACGAAAGCTGTTGCGGTGAAGGGCTGACCGGTGTCCAGCACGGAGAGCGGCGCGTCGGTGGCGGCTGCCCGCAGCAGCACCTGCAGACCGGCGATGTGCCAGGCCGGCAGCGCCAGCAGCCAACCGCCAGGGCCGCCGAGCTGCCGCTGCGTGGCCGCCGCCGACGCACGCAGCGCAGCGGCCGGCAGCAGTACCAGTTTCGGTTCACCGGTTGAGCCGGAGGTCGGCATCACTATGGCCGGCCGGGTACCGGCCTGATCCACCGGAATGTCCAGCGGCCGGGTGCTGGACCCGACTGGGACCGGCATGAGTGGTCGATCGTCGGTCATCGCGGCCGTCAGCCGGGGGAGCAACCCCAGCACCGCAGCTCCGGTGGGAATCTCGAGACGTTCCAGCTTCGTCATCGCAGGATCAGTAGGCCCATGGATAACCGGAGAAGTCGGGATCCCGCTTCTGCAGGAAGGCATCGCGTCCCTCGATGGCCTCGTCGGTGCCGTAGGCGAGTCGAGTGGCTTCGCCGGCGAACACCTGCTGGCCGACCATCCCGTCGTCGGTCAGGTTGAAGGCGAACTTCAGCATCCGTTGGGCGGTCGGCGACTTGCCGTTGATCGTGGCTGCCCACTGCAGTGCAACGGTTTCCAGCTGTGCATGCGGCACCACCTCGTTCACGCCGCCCATCTCGTGCATCTGCGCGGCGGTGTACTCCCGGCCGAGGAAGAAGATCTCCCTGGCGAACTTCTGGCCGACCATCTTTGCCAGGTACGCCGAGCCGTAGCCACCGTCGAACGAACCGACATCGGCGTCGGTCTGCTTGAACCGGGCATGCTCGGCGCTGGCCAGCGTCAGGTCGCACACCACATGCAGGGAATGTCCACCGCCGGCCGCCCAACCCGGCACCACCGCGATCACCACCTTGCCCATAGTCCGGATCAGTCGCTGCACCTCCAGGATGTGCAGTCGCCCGGCCCGCGCCGGATCGATCGTCTCACCCGTCTCACCGGCGGCGTACTGATAGCCGCCGCGCCCGCGGACCCGCTGGTCGCCGCCGGAACAGAACGCCCAGCCGCCGTCCTTGCTGCTCGGCCCATTCCCGGTGAGCAGCACGCAGCCGACGTCGCCGGACATCCTGGCGTGATCCAGCGCCCGGTACAACTCATCGACGGTGTGCGGCCGGAAGGCGTTGCGCACCTCCGGCCGATCGAAGGCGATCCGGACCGTCGGCAGATCACCGGCGGAGCCGTCCCGGCGCAACCCGACCTGCCGGTGGTAGGTGATGTCGGTGAAGTCGAAACCGGACACCCGGCGCCATTGGTCGGGACGGAACGGTTGATCGGCAGCGGCGGCAGCATCGGCGGCATTGTCGGACATGCCCCGAGCGTAGGAGACGAAGGACCGATGCCCGGATCTCAGTATCCGGTTGGCCGATTGCGGTTGGACCTTGACCGGTCGAGACTCAACCGGGTGAGAAAACTCCACTCGACACCGTCCGTCATCGCGTTGATGTCCCTGCTGATCTCTGGTCTGCTGGGTGCTCCCGCATCGGCCATGGCACATCCGCCACAGTCTCCGCCGGCCCAGCACGGCATTCCGGCGTTGCCACTGGGCGCCAAGGGTCTGCCGCAATCGGCTACCAGCCGGCAGTTGGCCCCCGGGGTGACCCTGACCAGCATCGTCCGCGGCGCCTTCGATCCGGCCACCCCCTGGGTGGTGGAGCTGAGCATCCCCGATGCCGGCAACCCCGATCCGGACGCACCAGGCAGGTCGGTCCAGGACAAGGTGAGCGCCGACGTACTGGTCGGCCGGCTGAACAGCGCCGGCTTCCCGGCGCAGAGCCAGCCGGTGCGGCAGCCGAAGGTCGCGGACGTGGCTGCCTCGGTGATCGGCTATCGGGTGCGGCTGGTCGAGGGCTACCCGACCCAAGTGGCCGCCAAGGCCGTCGTCACCCGGTTGAAGGCCGCCTCGTTCACCGCGAGGGACTGGTACAGCGGGTGGGACGGCGCCAGCAACGCGGCGGGCCGCTGGACGGTGAACATCGTCACCATCGACCCGCGCCGGTTCCGCGGAACGCTCGGCGCCACCTTCGGGCCGGACATCGAGCACCGGGAGACGACCACCGCGCTCAGCGACTATGTCGAGGCCACCGCCGCCATCAACGCCGGCTTCTTCGTCCTGGACCCGGCCGCCGGCGCCCCCGGTGATCCGGCCGGCGTCGGGTTGTACAACGGGGAGCTGGAATCCGAGACCACGGCCGGCCGGCCGGCACTGCTGCTGGACAACTCGGCCCGCCACACCGCGGTGATTCGGCCGACCTGGCGCGGATCGCTGACGGCCGACCACCGGACGGTGACGCTCGACGGCCTCAATCGGGTGCCCGGCCTGATCCGGAACTGCGGAGGTGTCGGCGACACCCCGACCGATCGACCGCAGCACGACGTCACCTGCACCGATGCCGACGAACTGATCGCCTTCACCAGTGCCTACGCCGCCGGTACACCCGCCGGTGTCGGGGCCGAGGTGATCATGGACTCCCGCGACCGGGTGATCCGGGTGCTGGACCACCGGGGTGTCCCGCTGGCCGCCGATCAACGATCAGTACAGGCCACCGGGGATCGGGTCGGCGCCCTGTCGCAGCTGCGGGTCGGCCAGCGGGTCGACCTGCGCACCGAGCTGACCGACGGGCGACGCACCCTGCAGCGGTCGGGGCTGACGGTGGTGAACGGCGGTCCGCAGTTGCTGCAACGCGGACAGCTGCACATCACCCAGCGACGGGACGGAATGGTGCACGAGGGCGATCCGTCCTTCGCCTACGGCTGGGCGTTGCAGCGCAACCCGCGGACCTTCGCTGGTGTCGACGCCCGCGGCCGAACCCTGCTGGTGACCGTCGACGGCCGGCAACCGACCGAGCTGGGGTTGTCCATCCCCGAAACAGCCGCGGTGGCCAAGGCCCTCGGGATGGTCGACGCCATCAACCTGGACGGCGGTGGATCGACCGCGATGGCGATCGGCGGCACCCTGATCTCGCATCCGTCGGACGCCGCCGGCGAACGCCCGGTCGGTGACGTCATCTATCTGCGCTGACATCTGCCGCCGATCTCGGCGCAGACCCGACGAGCGCCCACCGAGTCGGGGTCGAGCTGTCGGTGCCCGGCCGTAGGCTCGGCGGCGATCGTCCTGCAGAGCGCCACTGGGGGAGTAGATGCCGCTTCACCTGCACCGTGCCCAGCGCAGCGATGCGCTGGTGTCGGGGCTGGCCGATGTGCTGGCCGACCCGCTCGACGATCCGATGGCCACCGAGATCGTCGCGGTACCGGCCAAGGGCATCGAGCGCTGGATCACCCAGCGGCTGGCCCACCGGCTGGGGATGACCGACGGCGACGACGGGGTGAGCGCCAACGTCGACTTCTCCGCGCCCGGGCGGTTGGTCGCCCGCACCCTGAGCGTCGCCGGCGGGGTGGACCCGGACACCGACCCGTGGGAGGTCGACCGGCTCAGCTGGCCGCTGCTGTCCGTCATCGACGAGAGCGTCGGCGACCCGGCGTTCGCCGCGCTGGCCGACCACCTGGGCGCTGCCGGGTCGGCGGCACCGGGTGGCGACCGGATCGACGACCGGCGGACCGAACTGCGCCGAGCCAGGCGACTGTCCGTCGCCCGCCGGCTGGCCGGCCTGTTCGACGACTACAGCGTGCATCGTCCAACCGTGCTGCAGGCCTGGGCGAACGGCGAGGACTCCGACGGCGCCGGTGAGCCGCTGGCCCGGCAGCGGCGCTGGCAGGCCGAGCTGTTCCGCCGGGTGCGGGCCAGAATCGGGGTGCCCAGTCCGGCCGAACGGCTACCCGGCGTCTTCGATACCCTGCTCACCAACCCGAATATCGTGGATCTGCCGTCCCGCTTCTCGGTGTTCGGCGCCACCCGGCTGTCCACCCGGGAGCTGGGCGTGCTGGACGCCTTGGCTCATCGACGTGACGTGCACATCTGGATCCCGCAGCCGTCACCGAAACTGTGGGCGTCGCTCGGCGGCGAGGTGGCCGACCACCGGCTGGTCCGCCGCCGAGTCGATCCCACCGCCGGCCGGCCGCTGCACCCCCTGCTGCGGTCCCTGGGCCGGGACAGTCGGGAGCTGCAGTTGCGACTGCGGTCGTGCCGGGCGCCGGTCGTCGACACCCTGCATCCCGACATCGCCACCGCACCCGTCGGCGCGCTGAGCATCCTGCAGCGGCATCTGGCCGAGGACGTCCGTCCGCCCGGTGCGCCGATCGCCGGCGAGCCGGACGCCCGTGAGCTGCTGCCGGCCGACGACCGCAGCATCCAGGTGCATGCCTGCCACGGCCGGGATCGACAGGTGGAGGTGCTGCGAGACGTGCTGGTCGGGCTGCTGGCCGACGACGAAACCCTGCAGCCCCGGGACATTCTGGTGATGTGCCCGGACATCGAGCTGTACGCCCCGCTGATCCTGGCCGCGTTCGGTGCGCCCGGCTCAACCGGCGAGCTGGTCGGCGGCGGCTCCCATCCGGGCACCCGGATCCGGGTCCGGCTGGCCGACCGGGCACTCCGCCGGACCAATCCGGTGCTGGACGTACTGGCCCGAGTGCTGGAGCTGGCCGATTCCCGGATGAGTGCCTCCGACGTGCTCGACTTCGCCGATCTGCCTCCGGTGCGTCGCCGGTTCGGCTTGGACGACGATGCCTTGCAGCGGCTGCGGGATTGGGTCACCGCGTCCGGTGTCCGGTGGGGACTCAATGAGCGGTCCCGGGCGAGGTACGGCCTGCAGGCATTGCCGCAGAACACCTGGCGCACCGGGCTCAACCGGATCCTGCTCGGGGTGGCGATGTCGGAGGACGAGCCGGGCTATCTGGGGCTGGCGCTGCCGCTGGACGACGTGGAGTCCTCCGACATCGACCTGGCCGGTCGGTTGGCCGAATTGGTCGACCGGCTCGCGATCAGCGCGCAGCAGCTGACCGGCAGCCAGAGTCTGCAGGCGTGGGTGACGGCGCTGACGGATGCCGTCGACGGGCTGGCATCGGTGCCGGTCGGCGACAGCTGGCAGCGCGAGCAGGCCCATCGCACGCTCCGCGAGGCGGTGGAACACGCTGGGCCGCAGGCGATGTCGGCGGAGTTGCGGTTGGCGGACGTCGCCGGACTGTTCGCCGATGCCCTCCGCGGTCGGCCGACCAGGGCCAACTTCCGCACCGGCGAGCTGACCATCTGCTCGATGGTGCCGATGCGGTCGGTCCCGCACCGGGTGATCTGTCTGCTCGGCCTGGACGACGGCGAGTTCCCGCGCACCGGCCTGATCGACGGCGACGACGTGCTGGCCGTCGACCCGCTGGTGGGGGAGCGGGATCGCACCAGTGAGGATCGGCAGCTGACCCTGGACGCCATCAACGCCGCCACCGAGCACCTGGTGCTGCTGTATTCCGGTGCCGACCACCGCACCGGTGCACCCCGCCCGCCGGCGGCCGCCCTCGGCGAGATCCTCGACGTGTTGGACGCCTCGATGCGCACCGCCGATGGTCCGGCTCGCACCCAGCTGCTGATCCGACATCCGTTGCAGCCCTTCGACGATCGCAACTTCACCCCGGGCGCTCTGGTCGCCGGCGATGCGTTCAGCTTCGACGCTGCCGCACTCGCCGGTGCCCGCTCCGGAGGTGCCCGCCGCGCCGGCAGCACCACCAGCAGCACCCTGCTGGACCGGCCGCTGCCGGACCCGCCCGCTCCGCGCCCGGGTGAGGTGCTGGAGCTGGACACCCTCATCAGGTTCTTCGACCACCCGGTCAAGGCGTTTCTGCGGGAACGGCTCGGACTCGCCGGTAGCTGGGCCGACCCGCCGCTGCGGGACGAACTGTCGGTGACGGTCGACCCCTTGGTCAAGTACGCGATCGGCGACCGGCTGCTGCGACAACGGCTCGCCGGGGTGCCGGCCACGGTGGCCAAGAACCTGGAGTACCGACGCGGCGAGCTGCCACCGGGGCGACAGGCGTCGACGGTGCTCGCCGAACTGATGGCCGACGTCGATGGCCTGATCCAGGAGGCCGGCCCGAACACCGATGTGCTGGGCGAGCAGTACGACGTTGCGGTTCCGGTGTCCGCCGGCCGTACCCTGGTCGGTACCGTCGGTCCACTGCGGGACGGCGTGCTGGCGGCCACCAACTACTCCAGCCTGTCTGCCAAACACCGGTTGCAGGCCTGGATCGGGGTGCTGGCGCTGGCCGCCGGCGATCCCGGCTTCGTGGTCCGCGGGGTGACGATCGGACGGGGTGGACGCGGCAAAGCAGCGGCATCCTCCCGGGTCAGCGCCCCGGCCGCGGCCGAGGCCGGAGCGATCCTGGAGAACCTGGTCGCCATCAGGGATCTGGGGTTGCGGATGCCGTTGCCGCTGCCGCCGAAGACGGCCTGCGCCTATGTCGAGAGCCGGCTGCGGTTCGATGCGGAACCGGCAGACGCGCTGGACCGGGCAGCCGGTTACTGGACGGGCGGAGAGTACACCGGCGACGGTGACGATGCCGAACATCGGTTGGTCTTCGGCGCGGTGACGTTGCCGGCGATCGCCGAGCTGCCGCATGTCGATGCCGCGCACCGGCGAGCCGGTGAGCCGACCACCTTCGGCGACCTGGCCATGCAGATCTACGCACCGTTGGTCCGCGCCGAACGGCTGGATCGATGACGCAATCACCGCGGCTGGACACCGTCCGCGACTTCGACCTGCGCGCACCGCTGCCGTGGGGCGACACCACGGTGCTCGAGGCGAGCGCCGGTACCGGCAAGACGTACACCATCGCTTCACTGACTGCCCGTTACCTGGCCGAGGGCACCGTCCGGCTGGAGAACATGATGTTGGTGACGTTCGGTCGGATGGCCACCCAGGAACTCCGTGATCGGGTCCGCGGTCGACTCGTCGAGATCGAACGGGCGCTGGGCGACCCACAGGCCGCCGGCTCCGTCGATCCGGTGATCGCGGGTCTGGCCGCCGTCGATGCCGCCGAGGTGGCGATCCGGCGAGCCCGACTGGCCACCGCGCTCGCCTCGTTCGACGAGGCAACCATCGCCACCACTCACTCGTTCTGCCAGCGGATGCTCGCCGGGCTGGGCATCTCGGCGGACAACGAGCCGGGCACCTCACTGCTGCAGAACTCCGGCGATCTATTGCAGCAGGTCGCCGACGACGAGTATCTGCGGCAGTTCGCCGATCTGGAGGTGCCGCCGTTCGACGCCGTCACCGCGTTGCGGATCGCCCGAGATGCCGTCGGGATCTCCCGGGCGGTGCTGGCGCCCGCCGACGCCGACCCGGAATCGCCTGCCGGCCAACGGGTCCGCTACGCCGAAGGCGTCCGCGAGGCCTTCGAGCTGCGCAAGCGAGATGCCCGGGTGCTGGATTTCGACGACCTGCAGGTGCGGCTGTCGGAGGCATTGGCGCACCCGGTCCGCGGTGCTGCCGCCCGGGAAATGCTGCGTGCTGCGTTCCGAGTGGTGCTGGTGGACGAGTTCCAGGACACCGACCCGGTGCAGTGGGACATCCTGCGGGCTGCGTTCCACGGCCACAGCACGCTGGTGCTGATCGGCGATCCGAAGCAGTCCATCTACGCCTTCCGCGGGGCCGACGTCTTCACCTACCTGCAGGCCGTCCGAACGGCCGGCAACCAGGCGACGCTCGGCCGGAACTGGCGCAGCGACGGACCGCTGGTGCGCGGGCTGGATCACCTCTGGGGGGGATTCACTCTCGGCGACGAGGAGATCCGGATCCGGCCGATCGAGGCACAGCACCACGGTTCCCGGCTGGTGGTACCCGGCCGACCGGCGCCGATCCGGATCCGGCGGCTGCCGCGCAACCGCGCTCAGCAGTCCCGCGGTGGCCTGTGCCTGACCAAGGGAGCGATAGCGGCGGTGGCCAGTGACGTGGCCGCCGAGGTGGTCGAGTTGCTGCAGTCCGCTGCCACGGTGACGGTCGACGGGGTTCAACGATCCATCACGCCGGCCGACATCGCGGTGCTGGTGCACCGCAACGAGCAGGGCGAGCTGGTCCGAGATGCCTTGCGCGCGTTGGGCGTTCCGGTGGTGCTGACCGGCAACACCAGCGTCTTCGCCTCGGAGGCCGCCCGGCACTGGGCCACCCTCTTGGACACCCTGGAATCGCCGAACCGAGCGGCCAAGGCCAGGGCCGCCGCCCTGACCCCGTTCCTGGGCTGGGACGGCCGGCGGCTGGCCACCGCCGACGCCGACGCCATCGACGCGCTCATCGACGACCTGCAGCGGTGGGCGAGAGTGCTGGGCAGCGGCGGGATCTCGGCCCTGTTGGAGACCACAACGGTGGAGGGATTGGCCACCCGGGTACTCGGTCAGCCGGACGGCGACCGACTGCTCACCGACATCCGGCACATCGCCGGAGCCTTGAACGCCGCTTCGCGCACCGAACACCTCGGACCGGCGGCCTTACTGGAATGGCTGCGGCGCCGGATGGAGGAGTCCGGGGCCGAGGCACCGGAGGAACTGAGCCGCCGGCTGTCCAGTGAGGACGCTGCCGTCCAGGTGCTCACCGTGCACCGCAGCAAGGGTCTGGAGTTCGGCGCGGTGTTCGTGCCGTTCGGCTGGGCCCGCTGGCTCAACGACACCCCGGAACCGCTGCATCTGCACGACGAGCAGGGCCGTCAGATCCTCGACGTAGGCGGGCCGGCCGGTCCGGGCTACCTGGCCCGGCTGCCGGCGCACAACGCCGAGCTGCTCGGTGAGGACCTGCGGCTGCTCTACGTGGCGTTCACCCGGGCCCGCTCGCTGCTGGTGACCTGGTGGGTACCGGGCACCACCACCAAGAACTCGCCGCTGCATCGGGTGCTGTTCGGTGAACCGGTCGACGGCGCATTGCCGGTGGGCGTGTCCTTCGGGCAGGACGCGGCGGTGGCCGACAAGCTGGCCGCTCGGGTCGCGCCGGCCGGTGAGTTGATCGCCGTCGAGGTGGCCGAACCGGGCCGGACACCGCAGTACCGGGCGGCCGTCACCCCGGTGGTGTCGCTGACCGTCCGCACCTTCGAGCGGGAGCTCGACACCAGCTGGCGCCGGACCTCGTACTCCGGGCTGACCGCCGCCGCTCATGCGGCGCACTACGACCACCCGGAGCTGCGCGACGACCCGGCGCCGACGGGCGGTCAGGACGTCAGCGCCGATGAGAGCGCCATCACCGAGGTCGATCCGGCGACCGGGACCGAACCGGAATCGCCCGGGGTGATCGACGAGTTCGACGCCGGGACTTCCGGGACTCCGGTGGCCCGAGTGCCCAGCTCTGCTGTCATCGACGAAGCAAGTCTGCGGGCGGTGTCGTCCTCGTTGGAGGCGTTCCCCGGCGGTACCGCGTTCGGCTCGGTGGTCCACGAGATCCTGGAGTATCTGGACACCACGGCCACCGATCTTCCGGCCCAGCTGCTGGCGCACTGCCAGCGGGTGGTGGGTACCTCGTCCGGCAGCTCCTTGCCGATCGAGCTGGACGCCGCCGCCCTGGCCACCGGACTCGAGCCGGTGTTCCGGACCCCTCTCGGACCGCTGGCAGACGGCCGCACGCTGGCCCAGATCTCGCCGGCCGACCGACTGGCCGAGATGACCTTCGAGATCCCGCTGGCCGGCGGTGACGCAGCCACCGCCGGATCACAGTTGACCGACCTGGCTGATGTCTGGCAGGCGCACGTCGGTGCCGACGACCTGCTGGCCGACTACCCGGAGCTTTTGCGGGACAAGCTGTTGGCCGGCGAGCCGCTGCGCGGCTACTTGGGCGGCAGCATCGATGCGGTGCTGCGGATCGCCGGCGGCAGGTCTGGCGGATCACCGCGGTACCTGGTGGCCGACTACAAGACCAACCGTCTCGGGGTGCCGGGTGAGCCACTGTCCGCCTGGGACTACCGCCCGGCCGCGATGGCGGAGGCGATGATGGCCGCCCACTACCCGCTGCAATCGCTGCTCTACACGGTGGCGCTGCACCGCTACCTGCGCTGGCGGCAGCCCGGTTACCAGCCGGACAGTCACCTGGGTGGCTCGCTGTATCTGTTCGTCCGCGGCATGTCCGGACCGGGCACCCCGGTGATCGACGAGATGCCCTGCGGGGTGTTCGCCTGGCGACCGTCAGCGGCCCTGGTCACCGCCGCCTCCGCGGTGCTGGCGGGGGGCGACCGATGAGCACCGCTCCGCTGATCGACCTGGCGCCCCGTGATCCGTTCGGCCGCGACCTGGTGCGCCGGCCGATCCCTGAGCTGTTGGCCGCCTTCAACCGGGCCGAGGTGTTGACCGCTGCCGACGTCCATGTCGCGGACCAACTCGGCTGGTTGGGCGGCGAGCGGCAAGCAGAGGTGCTGCTGGCGATCGCGCTGACTGTCCGTGCGGTCCGGACCGGCTCGGTGTGCCTGGACCTGGCCACCGTCCGCGACGCCGTGGTCGGCGCCACCACCGGTGACCCGGCGACCATCGCCGCAGGCGATCCCGACCTGGCCCGTCAGCTGACCCTGATCCGGGCCCTCGACTGGCCGGAAATCGTTGGCTGGCAACAGCTGTGCCGAGCAAGCCCGCTGGTCCGGGAGACCGATGCCGGGGACCCGACCGGCGGCGGGGAGATGGCAGGTAGGGCCGCCCCCGGGGGCGACGCTGCTCCGCTTCGCTGGTGGGACGGGCGGCTGTACCTGGACCGGTACTGGCGGCAGGAACGACTGGTCGCCGACGCGTTGGATGCCAGGGCGACCGTGGCGCTGCCGGCCGAGGTCGACCTGGTGCGGATGACTGCGGCGATCGTCCGGATGTTCCCGGCAGCCGACGAGCAGCGACAGCGGATGGCTGCCGCGGTCTGTGCCGGCCGTCGGCTCACCGTGATCGCCGGTGGACCGGGCACCGGCAAGACCACCGCGGTCGCCCGGATGCTCGCAGTACTCAGCGACCAACCGGGTCCGCCGCCCCGGATCGCGTTGGCCGCGCCGACCGGGAAGGCCGCGACCCGGCTGCAGCAGGCGGTCCGGGACGAGATCGCCACCTTGGCGGTGGCCGACCGGGACCGGCTGGGTGATCCGACCGCGTCCACCCTGCATCGATTGTTGGGTTGGCGGCCGGGTTCTCGGGCCCGGTTCCGGCACGACCGGCACCATCACCTGCCGTTCGACGTGGTGGTCGTCGACGAGACGTCGATGGTGTCGCTGACCATGATGGCCCGGCTGATGGAGGCAGTCCGGCCGGACTCCCGGCTGGTGGTGGTCGGCGATCCCGACCAGTTGGCGTCCATCGAGGCCGGCGCGGTGCTCGGCGACATCGTCGCCAGGGCTGCCGACGAGCCGACATCGACGGCAACCACGGAGACCGCAGCGCTGCTCGCCCAGGTGTGTCCGGCCGAACAGGCGGCACTGGTCGGCGCCGACCGGCAGGAATTCGCCGCCGGGGTCGCCCGGCTGGTGCACCGGTTCCGGTTCGGCGGCGCGATCGCCGCTCTCGCCGACGCGGTGCGCTACGGCCGCGCCGACGATGTGCTGGACGTGTTGCGCAGCGGCGACCGGCAGGTGTCTTTCCTGAGTGCAGCCGCCGACCATGCCGACCCGGCCCTTGCCCCCTTCCGCGGCGAGGTGGTGGCCGCCGCCCGGGTGCTCAGCACCGCGGCGATGGCCGGTGACGTACCCGCCGCGCTATCGGCGATGGATGCCCACCGGCTGCTGTGCGCGCACCGCCGCGGTCCGTTCGGGGCAGCCTGGTGGGCGACGGTGGTGCAGCGCTGGATCGCCGTCGACCAGACCGAGAACCCGATCCCCGGGGCCGATCCGGAGGTCGACACCGATGGTTGGTGGGAGCCGGGCCGCCCCCTGCTGGTCGCCGAGAACGATTACGAACTCGGGTTGTTCAACGGCGACACCGGCGTGGTGGTCCGTCATCCGGAGCGCGGGATCGTCGCCGCCTTCGGCGACCCGCAGCACCCGATCCTGGTCCGGCCCGGCCGACTGTCCGGGGTGCAGAGCGTGCATGCGATGACGATCCACAAGAGTCAGGGCAGTCAGTTCTCCTCGGTGACGGTGGTGCTGCCACCGGCCGAGTCGCCGCTGCTCACCCGGGAACTGCTCTACACCGCCGCCACCAGGGCCAGCGAACATGTCCGGCTGATCGGCACCGAGGAAGCGGTCCGGGCGGCCGTCGCCCGGCCGGTGACCAGGGCCTCCGGGCTGCGTCGACAATGATGCCGCCGGGAGCCGATTCGGTCGAGAAGCGAGATTCGTGACGCGCTGCGAGCACTTGCCTGCCGCCGGGACCGATGGGGATCGGCGCGAGGTGGCTGAGTCCGAGTCCGACCTGATCGGGGTTGGTGCCCGCGAGGGCATGAAGGTCGCCAAGCCAAAGGGCCGGCTACCCGGCAAGCAACCCGAACTCATCCGCTCCCAAGAAGCCCATCTCGCGTCACCGGCGGCCGCGCGACCGCGCCTGCGATCGGCGCCCGCGGAACTCTCGAGCCTCCGACACCCGCTGCTGGGCGGATGCCCCGCTCGGCACGCGCCGTCCTCTACCCGTCCTCTACCCCAGCGAGACCATGGCCTCGGCGACTTCGCCGGCCGCCGCATCGGGGATCGCAGTGGCAGCTTCCTCGAGGACGAGCAGCCGTGCCCCGGGGATCTCGCGCGCGATTGCCTCGCCGTTGCCGACGGGGAAGAACGGGTCCCGGCGGCCGTGGACGACGAGCGTGGGGACCTCGATCTCGGGTAGGCGCTCGCGCCAGCGGGGTTTGCAGTTGAGCTTGGCGAAGACCATGCCGAGCTGGTTGGCCATCTGGGTCGGGGGTGCGGTGCCTGGTGTGCGGTCCCAGATGCGCGCGGCGATCGCGCGTGCGGCGACGGGGTCGTCGCCGAGGATCTCCGCGCCGGCAGCGGCGAACTCCGCCACTGCCTCGCGGTCGGTCCAGTCGGGCATCGGACGCGTGAACAGGCGCTCCATCGTCGCCTTGTCGTGGTCTGGGAGGTCAGCGTCGGGCTGGCCGGGCGCAACCGCGCGAGTGCCGGCCAGGGTGAGCGCCGAGAACGCGCCGGGATGGTCGAGCGCGGCGGCCTGGGCGACCATCCCGCCGACGCCGATCCCCGCGAGGTGCGCGGGGACGCCGCCCAGCGCGTCGACAAGGGCCGCCGCGTCAGCGGCGAGGTCGCGCAGGCTGTAGGCGGGCGCCGCCGGTTCCGCCGTCGTCGACTCGCCGCTGTCGCGCAGGTCGTAGCGCACCACGCGACGCCCGCCGGCGGCGAGGCGCTCGCAAAGCGAATCGGGCCAGGAGAGCATTGTCGTCCCGCCCGCGAGCAGAACGAGTGGCGCGTCGTCGTCACCGAAGGACTCGATGCCCAGGGCGACCTCATTGGCGTTGATGGTGCTCATCGGTCGGTCAGCTCTCCAGGGCGGCGACAATCGGCGCGGTCTTCGAATAGCCGGCGGCCTCGACGGCGCACCTGGTCTCGCCACGCCGGCAGAGCAGTTCTGAGCGGGGCAACAACACCGAATCGAAAGCTTCTTGCTCCGCCGGTCGCCTCATTGTCCGTCATCGTCGGTGTCCTCTCGATTCATGGTGCGTGCAGCTGTCCCCCTATTGACTGCCGAGCAGGCCCCAACTCATCGGCCACCCGCGAGGCACGACCCCAGGCGGGTCCCGTCTCCGCGCATACAAGCGTCCGCACAGCGATCGGCAAGTGAGACGCTCCATCTGGAGCACGCGGCGCCCCAGCTTCCCCTGGAGCCACCGAGGCACCGTAGATTCGCACAGTATGGAAAGCGTCTTCGCCCCTTTGGAGCGCGATTGGGACCAGCTGCACGACAGCCTGCATGTATACGCGCTGCCGCGGCTCGATCCCGCGCTGATCGCGGCCTACCACGCTGCCATCGAACGCTCGAATGTGTGCGCAGTCCAACCTGCGCAGTTCCTGCACGCCACCATCACTCGGCTCCCGGCTCATCGAAACACTGTGACCGCCGACCGCTTGGAGTCCCTCAGCGCCGCATTGGACCGAACCGCACTGAGAATCCGTCCATTCACCATCACGCTCGGACGGCCCGAAATCTGGACAACTGCTGTGGTTTGTTCGGGAGACGAATCTCCGGATTGGAAAACCCTCCTTGGTGAGGTCCGGCGAGCTGCCGACGGCTGCTTTGACGGCCTACCACTTCCACCGGGCCCGTCCGTACCGCACGTCTCGCTCGGTTACGGCACCCGATCGACTGACGATGCACCCCTGATGCATGAACTGGAGATCCTCGCCGACAGCACCGCCTGGCGGGCCGAGCTCATCGTCGACACCATTCACCTCCTGTCCGTCCACGCCAACCCCGGCCAGGGAACCTTTACCTGGGACGCGATGTCCGTACACCCCTTCGGCGGATGACTCCCTGGCCGGCAGGGGGCAAGCACCCGCTGCGTAGACCACGAGGGCGCGCCCCCGGAAACCGCCCTGTGTCAGTCCCGCGCACTCGGACTGAGTGAGCGGCATTGGATCAACCTGCACACCGATGACGACATCAAGGTTGAGCACAACCAGCACGACGGTCAGTTTGATCTCGTCGAAGACCTGGTCACCGCTTGACCAGGCGCGGGAAAGGAGACACCCCATGCAATTGGATCTGGTCGCGCTGGTCGTCCGGGATTACGACCCCGCGATTGCCTTCTTCGTCGACGTTCTCGGATTCGAACTGGCAGAGGATTCGCCATCGCTGACCAACGACGGCCGGCCGAAGCGCTGGGTGGTGGTGCGTCCGCCGGGTTCGCAGACCGGTTTGCTGCTGGCCAGGTCGGACGGCCCGGACCAGGAGCCCGCGATCGGCCATCAATTCGCCGGCCGGGTCGGCTTGTTCCTGCGGGTGGACGACTTCGACACCAGCTATCGGTGGATGGTTGATGCCGGCGTCGAGTTCGTCACCGAACCGCGTACCGAGTCCTATGGGCAGGTGGTGGTGTTCGTGGACATCGCCGGGAACCGCTGGGACCTGTTGTCTGCGGAGGGCACGTCGGGATGAGCAGTGAGCCCATCGGGCCGAGCACTGATGCCGTCACCGAGATACTGTCGACCGCAAGGGTTTTCGCACTGCCAATGGTCAACAGGTTTCGCGGCATCACCGTCCGCGACGGCATCCTGCTGAACGGTCCGACCGGCTGGTCGGAGTTCGCACCGTTTCGCAACTACGACGATGCGGCGTGTCTGCCGTGGCTGCGATCGGCCATCGGTTCGGCCACCACCGAGTGGCCGGCACCGGTCCGAGACTTCATCGAAGTGAACACCACGGTGCCGGTGGTCGCGCCACAGCGAGCCTTCGAGCTGGTGCGGGCGTCCGGCTGCCGGACCGCCAAGGTCAAGGTGGCCGATCCGGGCACCGACCCGGCGAGCGACGCCGATCGGCTGGCTGCCGTCCGGGAAGCGCTCGGCCCGGAAGGCCGGATCCGGATCGACGCCAACGCCGCCTGGACGGTCGAGCAAGCCATCGAATGGGTGCCGAAACTGGCCGCCGCGGCCGGTGGCCTGGAGTACGTCGAGCAGCCCTGCCGGCAGGTGGCCCAGCTGGCCAGAGTGCGCGACGCCGTCGGGGTGCCGGTGGCCGCCGACGAATCCATCCGGTTGGCCACCGATCCGCTGGCGGTGGCCAGGGCCGGCGCCGCCGATATCGCGGTGATCAAGGTGGCTCCACTCGGCGGGGTGGCGGCAGCCCTGGCCATCGCCGCCCAGGTGGCCGCCGAGTTCGGGATGCGCATCGTGGTGTCGTCCGCCGTCGATTCGGCAGTCGGCTTGGCCGCCGGCTTGGCCGCCGCCGGCGCGATCCCGGAGCTGCCCTACGCCTGCGGGCTGGGTACCGGGTCGCTGCTGGCCGAGGATGTGGTGACCGATCGGCCGCTGCCGGTCGACGGCCGACTGCCGGTCCCGCGGTCGGCGCCCGACCCGGAGCGGTTGGCTTCGGTCACCGCCGATGAGGACACCACCGAATACTGGTTGGCCAGGTTGAGCCGGGTGGCCGAGCTGTTGGTCGACGGCGCTGGGGGAATGCCGACCCGGGCAGCACCGGCAGGAACGGCGGCGCCGGCCGGACCGGCGGCACCGGCAGACTGTGAGGCGTGAGCATCCCGCCGTCCGTCACACTGGCCCGGTTCCTGGTCGATGAGCTGATCGACGCCGGGGTCACGGATGCGGTGCTGGCGCCAGGATCCCGCAACGCGCCGCTGTCGGTGGCGCTGTACGACGCCGATGCGCTCGGCCGGATCCGACTGCATGTCCGGATCGACGAGCGGACCGCCGGATTTCTGGCTGTTGGGCTGGCCCGCGGATCGGGCCGGCCGGCCATGGTCGCGACCACCTCCGGCACCGCGGTGGCGAACCTGCATCCGGCGGTATTGGAGGCTCATCATGGTGGTGTTCCGCTGTTGTTGTTGACCGCCGACCGGCCGCCGGCGCTGCGGGCGATCGGCGCCAATCAGGTGATCGATCAACGGCAGGTGTTCACCCCGGCGCTGCGCTTCTTCGCCGAGATCGACACCCCGGACGATCGGCCGGAACAGCACACTCGGTGGCGAGCGGCAGTCCGGGAAGCCGTGCGAGCGGCGACCGGCAGGCTGCCTGGCCCGGCCCAGCTCAACCTGCCGATGGCAGATCCGCTGCTGCCCGGCGAGGAAACAGAGCCATGGCGGGGCAACGGGTTTCGGTCCTCCGGCGAGCGGTCGGCGCTGTCGTCGGCCGACGACCCGGCAGGGTCCGATCCGATCACCGACTCGACGGTCGGGCAACCGATCACCGCGCCGGCGGCCGGTGAGCGGGTGTTATTCATCGCCGACCTGACCCACCCGGCCGCCGGCGGAGTTGCCGCCGCCGGGCACCCGGTGATCTCGGAGGCCGGCGGCGCGGCCGGCCGGGCGGTATTGGGTGCCGGGATCGCCGTGCTGGAGGCAGGTTTCGCCGACAACGCGGCACCGGACCGGGTGATCGTGCTCGGCCGGCCGACACTGTTCCGCGCCGTCAGCCAACTGATCAGGACGGCCGCTCGGGTGGACGTGGTCGGACCGACCGGACCGATCGCCGATCCGACCGGCCGGGCGAACAGCGTCTCGCCGAAGCTGGCCGCCATCGACCGGGCCGCCGAGGCGACCTTCCGCTCCCGGTGGCAGCAGGCGAACCGGCTGGCAGCCGGCGTGATCGCCGATCGGTTGTCCGACGCCGATCTGGCGATCAGTCCCCGGCTGGCCGGCGAGCTGGTCGCCGGGCTGCCGGACGGCACCCCGTTGATCCTCGGATCTTCCCAGCTGCCCAGGGATGTCGGCCGATTCGCCGTCGCCCGTGACGGTGTCCGGGTGTTCGCCAATCGCGGCGTTGCCGGGATCGACGGCACCAACTCCACCGCGATCGGAATTGCCCTGGCAGCCGGCCGGCCGGCGGTGGCGCTGATGGGCGACCTGACTTTCCTGCACGACATCACCGGGTTGGTGATCGGCCCGCACGAGCCGCGGCCGGACCTGACCATCGTGGTGTCCAACAATGACGGTGGTGCCATCTTCGGCACCCTGGAGCCCGGCGAACAGCAGTACGGCAGGGCATTCGAGCGGGTGTTCGGCACCCCGCACGGTGCGGCGATCGGCCAGGCGGTGGAAGCGTTCGGGATCGAACATCTGCTGGTCACCGACCCGGCGGAGCTGCGCGCCGAGCTCGCCGAGCCGGCCGGGATCAGGGTGGTCGAGGTGCCCACCAGCCGGACCGACCTGCGCGACTGGCTGACCGTCACCGCAACCGAGGTGCGGGTGGCGTTGGGTTGAACCTCGGGCCGGCGAACCCCTCGAGTCGATCATGACGACCTGAACGACAAACCGGACCAAATACCGGGCAATTGTGTGCAGCGCGCCATGATCAACTTCGACGGGGGACCGACGGGGACGGGGACGGGGACCGGGACGGGGACGGGGACCGGGACGGGCGGACCGGGCGGACGGGAGATCAATGCGGAGCGGGCAACCGGCCGGTGAGCTCAGGACTCGAGTGCGTCCCGGATCGGAATCATCTTGACCTGCGCCTCGCGGGCCTCGGTCTGCGGATCGGAGTCGGCCACGATGCCGCCGCCGGCCCGCAGCCGGACCGTGTGGCCGCGCACCTCGGCGCCGCGCAGGGCCAACGCGAACTCACCGTCCCCCCGGGAATCCAGCCAACCGATCGGCGCGGCGTAGTGGCCGCGCGGGGATGGCTCCAACTCCCGGATCGCCTGTAGCGCCAGCTCTTTCGGGGTGCCGCCGACCGCCGGTGTGGGATGCAGCAGTGCGGCCAGCGCCAATGCGGACGGTGCCGGGTCGGAGAGCACACCGGTGATGTCGGTGGCCAGGTGGGTCAGGTTCGCCAACACCAACGGGCTGGCCGTGGGCGGGACGTCCAGCGCGCTGCACATCGGTCGCAAGGTGGCGGCAACGGCTTCGGCCGCATAGCGGTGCTCTTGCTGGTTCTTGCTGCTGGACAGCAGATCCGCCGACACCTGATCGGTGTCGTGTTCGGCCCAGCCGGTGCCGGCCAGCACCCTGGACTTGATCCGGGAACCGTTGCGGTGCACCAGCATCTCCGGGCTGGCCCCGATGAACCCGTCCACCGCGTAGGTCCAGCACGAAGGGTACCGGGCGGCCAGTGCGTCGAGCAGGAACCGCTCGTCCACCGGATGCTCGGTGGTGGCCGTCAGGTCGTGTGACAACACCACCTTCTCCAGCTCGCCGGCCCGGATACGGCGGGTGGCGGCCGCCACCGCCGAGCAGTAGCCGGCTACCGAGAGGGAGGCGTCTGAGTAGGTGACGGTGCCCGGCGCCCGCAGCGGGGTCACCGGGCGATGCTCGGCCTCGCCGATCACCGTGCTGAACGTCCGGCCGTTTCGCCGCCCGAGCACGATCCGCGGAACCACCGCCACCGACTCGTCGCGCGCATCGAAACCTAGTGAGATGAATGCCAGCGGACCACCGTGGCCGAACGGGTCATCGATCTGCAGGCCGGCAACCAGTTCGTCGAACCAGTCGGCGATCCTGGCCGCGGCGTCGCTACCCCGGATCGTCAGCCTGGCGAATTCGCCCCAACCGACCAGGCCGTCGCCGGCACAGACGAACGCCAGTGCCTTGGTCGGATCCGGGATGGCCGCCAGCAGCGACCCCGCGATCGGCTCGATCAGCCGGGTCACCGCGGTGCTGGTGAGGGAGCGAGCAGATATCGCATCAGCGCCACTGGACACCGGATCAAAGGCCGTCACACCTGCTGAGGTTAGTTCCCCGTTGCTGTCGCGGTCGCCACCCGGAGGTATCGCCGGTCTCCGCCGGAGGTATCGCGGCCGGACCCACCCGGAGATCTCACCTCATACACTCGCGCGGTGAGTCCTGCCCGCGCGCCGCGCGCCCGGCGCTGGTTGCGACGCGGCGTCGCCACGGTGGCCGCGGTGATCACCGTCATGCTGATCGCCCTGACGGTGGCGATGTTCGTCGGAGATTCCCGGATCGACGCCGAACCGGTCCGGACCACCGGCACCGTGCTCACCGTCTCCCCGCTGCGCACTGGGATCGAGTTCGTCGATTCCGAGGGCCTGACCATCCGGCCGCCGGGTGGCGTGCTGTACCCCGGCTTGTTGCGGGTGGGACAGCAGTTCGTGGTGGAGTACGCGGCCTCCCGGCCCGAGGTGGTCAGGGTGGCCGGCCGGTCGGCCCGCAACGGACTGCTGATGGTGCTCTTCGCGCTGGTTGGGACCTGGCTGATCGCCCTGCCGCTGATCCTCCGATTGGACCGGGCCGGCCCGCGGCTGGGACGGGCACCGCACACCGTCGGCTGACGGAGGAGTCGGCGGGGGCGGCCGGGGCGTGGATCAGTGGGACAGCGGGTCAGCCGGCGAGCAGGTGGTGCACGGCGGCTGCGATGTCCGGCGCCGCCACCACCAGGCCGCTGCGCGGCAGCGGATCATCGGTTCCGTCCAGTCGGCTGATCCTGGCGCCGGACTCGGCGGCCAGCGCCAGCGCGCCGGCGACATCCCACACCTGGTAACGGAACAGCACAGCGGCGGCGGCCCGACCGAGCGCCACCTGGGTCACCGCCAAGGCCGGCGAGCCCAGCACCCGCAGACCGACGTGCTGGCAGCGACAGTTTTCGATCAACTCGGCCAGCTCGATCCGCTGGCTCACCACAGGGTGATCTGGGCCGCCGACGAGTTCGGCGCTGCCGGACAATTCGGTGCAGATCAGCATCCCGGCCAGTCCGCGATCCGGATCCCGCTGTTCGGCCGGCTCCACCACCCGGCCGTTGGCCCGCAGCCCGCGGCCGCGAGCGGCGGCGTAGATCTGCGCCTGGTACGGGTCGGCGATCACCCCGACCAGCGGACCGTCGGCGTCCAGCAATGCCAGCGAATAGCCGCACCAGGGCAGCCCAGCCACGTAGTTCGCGGTGCCGTCGACCGGATCGACCACCCACAACAGGTCGCTGCCGCCAGCCGTACCCGGCAACGGGACCGGCTGGTAGCCGTCCAGCCCGCCGGATGACTCGCCGAGCACCGGGATGCCGGGGAACTCGCCGGTCAGCACCCGGCGGGTGTGCCGTTCCAGGGTGCGGTCGGTGTCGGTCACCCAGTCGTACGGCGAGGTCTTGGTGCCCGGTGCCGCGCCTCGACCGGCGGTGGCGGTGATCACCTCGGCGGCGTCGTTCGCCAGCCGACCGGCCACCTCCAGGGCCCGCGAGATCATCACCGCCGACCGGGTGAGAGCCGGATGCCGAACTGCAGACGCTGACGACTCGGCCGATGTCGTCAACTCGGCCGACGCGATCGTCGGTTCGCTCTGTGCCGTGGCGGGCATGGTCTCAGCCTGCCCAGCGCGGATGACGTGACGGCCACAACGGTGTTGCGGGTCGGTGTCCGTCCGATGAGCGTCGGCAGTCGGTATCGTCATCGGACATGGGACGTGCGGACCTGGACAAGCGTCCACAGCAGGTGGCCGCGATGTTCGACGAGGTCGCCCAATCCTACGACCGGGCCAACTCGCTGCTGTCCTTCGGACAGGACCGGCGGTGGCGTCGGCACATGGTGAATGAGCTGTCGCTGGTGCCGGGGATGAAGGTGGCCGACATCGCTGCCGGCACCGCGGTGTCCACTCAGGAGCTGGCGGCCACCGGCGCCTGGTGCGTGGCCGCCGACTTCTCCCTCGGCATGTTGCGGGCCGGCGCGGCAAAGCGCAACCAGCCGATGGTGGCCGCCGATGCATTGTCGTTGCCGTTCGCCGATGCCGCCTTCGACGCGGTGACGATCTCGTTCGGCCTGCGCAACGTCGAGGACACCACCCGGGCGCTGCGGGAATTCGCCAGAGTGACCAAGCCCGGCGGCCAACTGCTGGTCTGCGAGTTCTCCCGGCCGCACCGGCTGGTCCGGCCGGGTTACCGGTTCCATCTGCGGCGGGTGATGCCGCTGATCGCCGGCCGGTTCTCCTCCAACCCCGCTGCCTACAGCTATCTCAGCGAGTCGATCGCCGCGTGGCCTGCCCAGAAGGAGCTGGCCACTGTGATCGCCGGAGCCGGCTGGACCGAGGTCGCCTGGCGCAACATGACCTTCGGTGTGGTCGCCCTACACCACGCCGTGCGCACCGGTTGAGACATCGATTCCGGCCGCTCGACCCGGTCGATCATCGGCCGGTCACCGGCCGCACCAGGTGAGGCGACCCTAAGGAGATCTGAGCCTGTGAGCGCCCTTACACTGGCCGCTGACGACTTCGTGAACCAGTGCACAAGCTCACGTTACCGGGTCATCAGTGGCCCGATGATGAGCAGCAGAGGAAGGTGGACGGCGTGGCCGGCCAGGTGGTTCCCGCACAGGACAGCGCCGACGTCATCATCGTCGGCGCCGGCCCGGCTGGCTCGACCGCCGCCATCCTGCTGGCCAGAGCCGGGGTGGACGTCCTGCTGCTGGAGAAATCGACGTTCCCGCGGGAAAAGGTCTGCGGCGACGGCCTGACGCCCCGCGGTGTCAAGCAGCTGCACGCCATCGGGATCGACACCTCGGGTGACGACTGGATCCGTAACAAGGGTCTGCGGGTGGTCGGCGGTGGCGTCACCATCGAGTTGCCCTGGCCAACGCTGGCCGATTTCCCGGACTTCGGCGTGGTCCGTCCGCGCCGCGATTTCGACGATTTGCTGGCCACCCTGGCGGTCAAGGCCGGTGCCCGGCTGCGGACCGCGACCACCGTCACCGGCGCTGTCATCGACGATCGCGCCGGCCGGATCACCGGCGTCACCGCGAAGGCCTCCGACTCCGACGGCAGGCCCCAGCGATTCGAGGCGCCGTTGGTGATCGGTGCCGACGGCGTGGCGGCCAGGGTCGCGCTCGGCATGGGCATCAACAAGCGGGACGATCGGCCGCTCGGGGTCGCGGTCCGCCGGTACTACACCAGCCCGCGGGCCGACGACGATCATCTGGAATCTCACCTGGAACTGTGGGACCGCAGCGACCGGGACGATCCGAAGCTGCTGCCCGGCTACGGCTGGATCTTCGGCCTGGGCGACGGCACGGTCAACGTCGGGCTCGGCATGCTGAACTCCTCCAAGGCTTTCGGCAAGACCGACTACCGGGCATTGCTGCGCACCTGGCTGGACGGCACCCCGGAGGAATGGGGTCTCCGCGAGGAGAACGCGATCGGCAAGATCGGCGGCGCCGGCCTGCCGATGGGCTTCAACCGGACCCCGCACTACGACCGCGGACTGCTGCTGATCGGCGATGCCGGCGGCGTGGTGAACCCGTTCAACGGCGAGGGCATTGCCTATGCGATGGAGTCGGCGACCATCGCCGCCGAGTCAGTGCTGCAGGCCACCGGCCGGACCGGCGAGGCCCGGGAGGCGGCGCTGCACGGCTATGCGACGGCGATGCAGCGGCATCTGGGCAGCTACTACCGGCTCGGCGGGATGTTCTCCACGCTGATCGGACATCCGCGGGTGATGCGAGCCGCCACCAAGCTGGGACTGCCCCGCAAGCGGCTGATGTACCTGGTGCTGAAGCTGCTGGCCGGGCTGTACGACAGCACCGACGGTGATTGGGCCGACCGAGTGGTCCGAATGCTGAACAAGGCGGTTCCCAGTGTGTGACAACGGATTCGGCGCCAACCCGGGAGACCCACACGCGGGACACCGGACGGGACAGGGGAACTGCTGATGCTCGACGCCTATCTGCCGATCGTCATCCTGCTCATCATGGCTGGCGGCTTCGCTGTGACGATGGCCACCGTGGTGTCGGACAAGCTCGGTCCGCGCCGGTTCAACCGGGCCAAGCTGGACGCCTATGAATGCGGGATCGAGCCGACCCCACTGCCGGCCGGGTCGGCCGGCCGGTTCCCGATCAAGTTCTATCTGACGGCGATGCTGTTCATCGTCTTCGACATCGAGATCATTTTCCTCTATCCGTGGGCCCAGTCCGCGGATGCGCTCGGCGTCTTCGGCCTGGTCGAGATCGGCCTGTTCATCATCACCGTGTTCGTCGCGTACGCCTATGTCTGGCGTCGCGGCGGGCTGGACTGGGACTGAGAAGGGACTGGAGGCACAGCACGCCATGGGTCTGGAAGAGAAGCTCCCGAACGGCATTCTGCTGGCCAGCGTCGAGAAACTGGTCAACTGGACGCGGAAGGCGTCGATGTTCCCGGCGACCTTCGGTCTCGCCTGTTGCGCCATCGAGATGATGACCACCGGCGCGCCGCGGTACGACCTCGGCCGGTTCGGCATGGAGGTGTTCCGGGCATCACCGAGGCAGGCCGACCTGATGATCGTGGCCGGCCGGGTGACGCAGAAGATGGCCCCGGTGCTGCGGCAGATCTACGACCAGATGCCGGAACCGAAATGGGTACTGGCGATGGGGGTGTGCGCGTCCTCCGGTGGCATGTTCAACAACTACGCGGTGGTCCAGGGAGTCGACCACATCGTGCCGGTCGACATGTATCTGCCCGGCTGCCCGCCACGACCGGAGATGCTGATCGACGCGATCCTCAAACTGCACGCCAAGGTGATGGACGATCCGCTGGGTCCGAAGCGGGCGGCGGAATTCGCCGGCAAGCGGACCGAATTGGTTGCCTCATCGGTGAAGTACGGCCGCGGTCGTCGGCTGGCCATCGGCAAGCCGGGCGCCGAACCAGGCGTCTCCTCGGGGGTGAAACGGTGACCGGACCGAAGTCAGAAGACAGTGCCGGGGACGCAGTGGATCCGCAGGGGGACAGAGTTTCCCGGGACGGCCCGAAACCCGCTGACGCCGGACCGAGCAGCCCGCCGGCGGCCACCCCCGCCGGCGACGGATCGGTCGATTCGCCGGCGTCGAAGGAGACCGGCGTCACCGATGATGCCGCACCGAAGGGGCCGGCGGCCGGCTCGCCGACCGCCACCGAATCGGGGGTTGCCGTTCCAGCCGGGCGGCCGGCCGACCTGGTCACCGGCGTGCAGCGGACCGGGATGTTCGGCATTCACGGCTCCGGCGACACCTCCGGATACGGGCTGCTGCACCGGGCGCCGTATGCGCCCGCTCCCGCCACCCGGCCCTACGGCGGGTACTTCGATGCCGTGGCCGACGCCCTGGCGGCGGCGATGGCGCAGCGCGGTATCCCGGACTCCGCCATCGAACAGACCACCGTCGCCCACCACGAGATCACCTTCTACCTGCAGCGGGAATACCTTCAGGGGTTGCTCTGGGCGCTCCGGGACGAACCGGCGCTGCGTTTCGAGCTGCTCAGCTCGTTGTCCGGCGTCGACTACGGGAGCAGGGACGGCAGCGCGGTACCGCGGCAGCTGCACGTCGTCTACGAGCTGACGTCGATGACCTACCGCCGACGGATCCGGATCGAGATCGCGGTCGACGTCGCCGATCCGCATGTGCCGACGGCTGTACCGGTCTACCCGACGGCCGACTGGCACGAACGGGAGACCTACGACATGTTCGGCATCGTCTTTGCCGGCCACCCAGCCCTCACCCGGATTCTGATGCCGGACGACTGGGACGGTCACCCGCAGCGCAAGGACTACCCACTGGGCGGCATCCCGGTGGAATACAAGGGCGCCGAGATCCCGCCGCCCGATGAGCGGAGGGTCTATTCATGACCACCACCAACGATTCCGGCACCCGCCGGGCTCGCGCCGACTCCGATCCGCGCCGGGCCCGCGCCACCGACACCACCGAGGGCCGGATGTTCACCGTCACCGGTGGCGACTGGGACGACCTGGTCGCCGAAGTCGGCTCGGGTGCCGCCGGCGATGCGGACTCCGGCGACTTCAGCGACGAACGCATCATCATCAACATGGGTCCGCAGCACCCGTCCACCCACGGGGTGCTGCGGCTGGTCCTCGAACTCGAGGGGGAGACGGTGACCCAGGCCAGGTCGGTGATCGGTTACCTGCACACCGGCATCGAGAAGAACTGCGAGTACCGGACCTGGGTGCAGGGTGTCACCTTCGTCACCCGGGCCGACTATCTGTCGCCGTCGTTCAACGAGGCCGCGTACTGCCTGGCGATCGAGAAGCTCCTCGACATCACGGTTCCGCCGCGGGCCGACGTCGTCCGGGTACTGCTGATGGAGCTGACCAGGATCTCCTCCCACCTGGTGGCGATCGGCACCGGCGGCCTGGAACTCGGTGCGCTGACCGGGATGACGGCCGCCTTCCGGGAGCGCGAAGAGGCGCTGCACCTGATGGAGTACCTGACCGGTCTGCGGATGAACATGGCGTTCATCCGGCCGGGCGGCATCGCGCAGGATCTGCCGGAGGGCTCCCAGGAACGGATCCAGGCGTTCATCGACATCATGGATCAGCGGCTGCCGGAATACGACAAACTGCTGACCGGGCAACCGATCTGGAAGGCCCGGATGGAAGGCGTCGGGATCCTGCCGCTGGAAGGTTGCCTGCAGCTGGGCATCACCGGGCCGATCCTGCGGTCCGCCGGGCTGCCCTGGGATCTGCGCAAGACCATGCCGTACTGCGGCTACGAGACCTACGACTTCGAGGTGCCGACCGCCACCGAGGCCGACTGCTACGCCCGGTTCAAGCTGCGGGTGGCCGAGATGCACGAGTCCCTGAAGATCATGCGGCAGGCCAATGCCCGGCTGTCGGAACCCGGACCGGTGATGGTGGCCGACAAGAAGATCGCCTGGCCGGCGCAGTTGTCCCTGGGTGCCGACGGGATGGGTAACTCGCTCGAGCACATCCGGAACATCATGGGCCAGTCGATGGAGGCGTTGATCCACCACTTCAAGCTGGTCACCGAGGGGTTCGCGGTGCCGGCCGGACAGGCCTACGTGGCGATCGAGAACCCGCGCGGCGAACTGGGTTGCCATCTGGTGTCCGACGGCGGTACCCGGCCCTGGCGGGTGCATCTGCGCGACCCGGGGTTCGTCAACCTGCAGGCGATGCCGGCGATGTCCGAAGGCAGCCTGATCGCTGACGTGGTCGCTGCCCTTGCCTCTATCGATCCGGTGATGGGCGGGGTCGACCGCTGATGAGCGTTCCCCAGCACAGGTCCGGTCGCGATCCGATCACCTCGCCGATCCCGGCCATCCCGAACCAGGGCGACTCGGCGGCGCCCGCGCCGGCACCGATCGACGAGTCGGATTCCGCAGTGACCCAACGACTCTCACCATCGAACCTGAACGGCCGAACGGCGCCGGCCACCGAAGGGTCACTTGCCGGAACAGCTCCGATCGAGCAGCTGGCGGAGCCGGCGGCCCATGCCGAGAATCATCGGATCGCCGCTCCGGAGTTCCTGCGTACCGGCATCAGCTACGAGTCGGTGACCGACGCCCAAGCCGACGAGATCATCGGGCGGTACCCGCAGGCGCGGTCGGCGCTGTTGCCGCTGCTGCACCTGGTGCAGTCGGTGGAGGGCTGCGTGACCGCCGACGGGATCGAGTTCTGCGCCGGCAAGCTGGAGCTGACCGTCGCCGAGGTCGAGGCGGTGGCCACTTTTTACACCATGTACAAGCGCACCCCGTGCGGGCAGCACCTGGTCAGCGTCTGTACCAATGCGTTGTGCGCGGCGCTGGGCGGCGACGCCATCTACGCCCGGCTGTCCGGCGAACTCGGCGTAGGACACGAACAGACAGCGGGGGAGCCGGGCACGGCCGGCTCGATCACCCTGGAGACCGCCGAGTGTCTGGCGGCCTGCGACCATGCGCCGGTGCTCACCGTCAACTACGAGTACTACGACAACCAGACGCCGTCCTCGGCGCTGCAGATCGTCACCGAGTTGCAGGCCGGTCGGGCGCCGCACCCCACCAGGGGAGCGCCGCTCACCGATTTCCGCACCACCGAACGAGAGATCGCCGGCGTCTTCACCGATCTCGCCGAACAGGTGAAGGGCCCGACTGCCTCGGTGGAAACGTTGCGCGGCAACGAACTCGCCGAACGGGAACGGCAGACCGCACCGGCCATGCCCGAGTCCTACCAGATGCCGCCGTTACCGGAGAAGAAATGACCGCCGAACGAGAACTGGGTTGGCCGCGATGACTGAACCTGCCATGGGCAGCGCCACCGCAGGTGCGATCGTCCCGCCGTCCGGCCCGGACGACGCACCCGCCGTGATGTCCCCGGTGCTGACCCGCCGCTGGGCATCGCCGGATTCCTGGAGCATCGCCACCTACCGCAAACTCGACGGATACACCGCGCTGGCATCCGCGTTGAAGACCGAACCTGCCCGGCTGACCGAACTGGTGAAGAACTCCGGTCTGCGCGGCCGTGGCGGCGCCGGCTTCCCGACCGGACTCAAGTGGTCGTTCCTGCCGCCCGCGGACGGCAAGCCGCGCTACCTGGTGATCAACGCCGACGAGGGCGAACCCGGTACCTGCAAGGACATTCCGTTGATGATGGCCGACCCGCACTCGTTGATCGAGGGTTGCATCATCACCTGCTATGCGATCGGGTCGAGCTTCTGCGCCATCTACGTCCGCGGCGAAGCGGTGCAGGCGCTGCGCCGGGTGGCCAACGCAGTCCGCGAGGCGAAGGAACGCGGGTTCCTCGGGAAGAACATCCTGGGCACCGGGTTCGACTGCGAGATCGTGGTGCACGCCGGCGCCGGCGCCTACATCTGTGGCGAGGAGACCGCGTTGCTCGACTCGCTGGAGGGCCGTCGCGGCCAGCCACGGCTCAAGCCGCCGTTCCCGGCGGTCGCCGGTCTGTACGCCCGCCCGACGGTGGTGAACAACGTCGAGACCATCGCCTCGGTGCCGGACATCGTCAGCGGCGGCAGCGATTGGTACCGCTCGATGGGCACCGAGAAGTCGCCGGGGCCGAAGATCTACAGCCTGTCCGGCCATGTCACCCGCCCCGGCCAGTACGAGGCACCGATGGGCACCACCCTGCGGCAGCTGCTGGCCGCCGCCGGAGGCATGAAAGATGGCATCCCGTTGAAGTTCTTCACCCCCGGTGGTTCCTCCACCCCGATCTTCACCCCCGAGCACCTGGATGTGCCGTTGAGTTTCGACGACGTCGCGGCCGCCGGGTCGATGCTGGGTACCACCGCGTTGATGTGCTTCAACGAGACGGTGTCGGTGCCATGGGCAGTATGGAAGTGGTTGGAGTTCTACAAGCACGAGTCCTGCGGCAAGTGCACGCCGTGTCGGGAGGGCACCGGTTGGCTGACCCAGATCCTGCGCCGGGTGGTCAGCGGGCAGGGCACGATGGCCGATCTGGACACCATGGCGGACGCCGCCGGCAACATCTTGGGCCGGTCGTTCTGTGCCCTCGGCGACGCGGCGGCCACGCCGATCTTGAGTAGTTTCAAGTACTTCCGCGGCGAGTTCGAAGATTTGGTGACCGGCCGGACGGCGCCCGTCGTCCGGACCGGCGACCTGGTGGGGGCACACTGATGCGGCAGCATCGAGGCAGATACTGATGCGGCAGCATCGAGGGAGATACTGATGACGCTGGCGACCGACACCACCACCGGCAACGCCGAACCGGAGAAGCCGGCGGTCCCCGAGGGGCACGTCCGGCTGACCATCGACGGCATCGAGGTGGTGGCGCCGAAGAACGAGTTGGTGATCCGCACCGCCGAGCGCCTCGGCATCGCCATCCCGCGGTTCTGCGACCATCCGCTGCTGGAACCGGTCGGCGCCTGTCGGCAGTGTCTGGTCGAGGTGGAGATGGGCGGCCGGCCGATGCCCAAGCCGCAGGCGTCGTGCACCCAGACGGTGGGCGACGGAATGGTCGTCAAGACCCAGCTGACGTCCGAGGTGGCCGACAAGGCGCAGCGCGGGAATCTGGAATTCCTGCTGCTGAACCATCCGCTGGACTGTCCGATCTGCGACAAGGGCGGCGAGTGCCCGCTACAGAACCAGACGATGTCCAACGGCTATGCGGACACCAGATTGGTGGACGCCAAACGGGTTTTTGAAAAGCCGATCCCGGTGTCCACCGAGATCCTGTTGGATCGGGAACGCTGCGTGCTGTGCCAGCGGTGCACCCGGTTCTCCGCCGAGATCGCCGGCGACTCATTCATCGATCTGCTGGAGCGCGGTTCCAAGCAACAGATCGGCATCGGTCAAGGCGCGCCGTTCCAGTCGTACTTCTCCGGCAACACCATCCAGATCTGCCCGGTCGGCGCGCTCACCTCGACTGCCTACCGGTTCAAGTCCCGGCCGTTCGATCTGGTCAGCGATCCGTCGATCTGCGAACACTGCGCCAGTGGTTGCGCGATCCGGACCGATCATCGGGCCGGCGGCGTCACCCGTCGGTTGGCCGGCAACGACCCGGAGGTGAACGAGGAGTGGAACTGCGACAAGGGCCGATTCGCCTTCACCTATGTCACCCAGGGCGATCGGCTGACCACTCCGCTGGTCCGCCGGGCCAACGGTGAACTGGAACCGGCGTCCTGGACCGAGGCGATGACGATCGCCGCCGACGGGCTGACTGCTGCCCGGGACAACGGCGGCGTCGGGGTGTTGACCGGCGGCCGGCTGACCGTGACCGATGCCTACGCCTACGCCAAATTCGCCCGATTGGCGCTGCGCACCAACGATATCGACTTCCGGGCCCGGCAGGGCACCGCGGAGGAAGAGTCGTTCCTGGCTGCCCGGGTGGTCGGCCAGTCGCCGGACACCGGCGGTGTCACTTACGCCGCGCTGGAGCAGGCGCCGGCAGTCTTGCTGGTCGGTCTGGAGCCAGAGGAGGAGAGCCCGATCCTGTTCCTGCGGCTGCGCAAGGCATCCCGCAAGAACCTCGCGGTGTTCTCGGTCGCCGCCCTTGCCTCGCGCGGCTTGCACAAACTCGGCGGGACCCTGCTGCCGGCCGCGCCGGGCGACGAGTGTGCGGTGTTGGCCGGCCTTGGGACCGGCGCAGAGGTGCCGTTGACCGAGCAGGGTGCGGTGATTTTGGTCGGCGAACGGGCCGCCCAGACCCCCGGCCTGTTGACGGCCGTCGGAGAATTGGCCGACGCCACCGGCGCGGCGCTGGCCTGGGTACCGCGGCGGGCCGGTGAGCGCGGTGCGCTGGCTGCTGGTGCGTTGCCGACGCTGCTGCCCGGCGGCCGGCCGGTGTCCGACGACGCCGCTCGCGCAGAGGTCGAGAAGGCCTGGGGGGCAACGCTTCCCACGACAGCCGGCCGGGACAGTGCTGGCATCGTCGAAGCGGCGGCCATCGGTGAGTTGGGCGGTCTGTTGATCGGCGGTGTTGATCCCGCGGACCTTCCGCATCCGGACGCAGCACTGGCGGCGATCCGGGCTGCCGGTTTCGTGGTCAGCCTGGAACTGCGGGCCGGCGCCGTCACCGAACTCGCCGATGTGGTGTTCCCGGTCGCGGCTTCGGTGGAGAAGTCCGGCGCCTACCTGGATTGGGAAGGGCGGGTCCGGCCGTTCGGGGTGGCCGTCCGCAAGCCCGGCCGACTCGACGACGGCCGGGTGCTGGACACCCTCGGCGTCGAGATGGACGTCGACCTGTTCACCCAGTCACCGGCCGCCGCCGAGGCAGAGATCTCCCGGCTCGGCCGGTGGCGGGGGAACTCCGCACCCGTGGTGCCGGCGGCAGCTGTGCCGGAGCCGGCGGCGGCCAGCGGCACCGGTCCACGGCTGACCGGCTGGCGGATGGCACTGGACGGCGGATCGCTGCTGGACGGCGAGCCGCACCTGGCCGGCACCGCCAAACTCGACGTGGCCATGCTGGCCTTCGCCACCGCGGAGCAGCTGTCGCTGGCCGGCGCGAGCGTCGTCACGGTCGCCGGACCTGCCGGGTCGGTGACGCTGCCGCTGCGAGTGGTGGCCGACGATGCGATGGTGGCCGACGTGGTCTGGCTGCCCGCCCGAATCGCCGGCACCGCCGTCGCCGTGACGCTCGGAGCGACCGTGGGACACCGGGTTTCGGTGCGCGCGGTAGCCGGACAATCAGCCGGTACCGCCGCCGGCAACGGGAATCCAGGAGGCGACGCATGAGCCCGCTGATGCTGACCGACGACCCGAACGCGGTGATCGGCCCGGACGGATCGGTATCGGCCATCCTTGCCGACGACCCGTGGTGGCTGATGCTGATCAAGGTCGTCGGCATCTTCGCGCTGCTGCTGGTCCTCACGCTGTTCACCATCTGGCTTGAGCGGCGGGTGGTCGGCCGGATGCAGCAACGGCCGGGCCCGAACTGGAACGGCCCGTTCGGCCTGTTGCAGTCGCTCGCCGACGCGCTCAAGCTGCAGTTCAAGGAAGGCATCATCCCGAAAAATGCCGACAAGTTCGTCTACATCGCGGCGCCGGTGATGGCAGCCATCCCGGCCTTCCTGGTGTTCTCCATCATCCCGATGGGCGGGCAGGTGTCGATGTTCGGCCACCAGACCGCCCTGCAGGTGGTCGATCTGCCGGTCGGCGTGCTGGCCGCGTTGGCGTTCGCCTCGATCGGTGTCTACGGACTGGTGCTCGGCGGCTGGGCCTCCGGGTCCACCTACCCGCTGCTCGGTGGGTTGCGGTCGGCCGCCCAGGTGATCAGCTACGAAGTCGCCATGGGATTGTCGTTCGTGGCGGTGTTCATCTACTCCGGCACCCTGTCGATGGCCGGCATCGTGCAACACCAACAGGGCGGCTGGTACATCTGGCTGCTGCCGGTGTCGTTCGTCATCTACTGCATCTCGATGGTCGGCGAGACGAACCGAGCTCCGTTCGACCTGGCCGAGGCCGAGGGCGAGTTGGTCGGCGGCTACAACACCGAGTACTCCTCGATGCGGTTCGGGCTGTTCTACCTGGCCGAGTACATCAACATGATCAACGTGTCGGCGATCGCCAGCACGCTGTTCCTGGGCGGCTGGCAGGCACCGTGGCCGCTGTCGCTGTGGAAGGGCGCGAACACCGGCTGGTGGACGATGATCTGGTTCTTCGTCAAGGTGCTGCTGTTCCTGTTCTTCTTCGTCTGGTTGCGCGGCACCCTGCCGCGGATCCGCTACGACCAGTTCATGGCGATGGGCTGGAAGGTGTTGGTGCCGGTCTCGCTGGCCTGGATCCTGCTGGTGGCCACCGCCAGGGTGCTGAACAACTCGACCGGCCTGTCGACCCGGCAGGTGCTGCTGTGGTTGGGCATTCCGCTGGTGGTGATCCTGTTGTTGATCGCGTTCTGGCCGAGCCGGGCCGATACCCGTACCGACGAGGAGATCGACGCCGAGTTGGAGGCCGACGGCCTGGTGCAGCCGGCCGGGCACGGCATGGACGGCAACACCGTGGTGCCGCCGGCCATCGGCCGGTACCCGATCCCACCGCTCGACCTGGCGGTTCCGCTGGCGCCAGCCAACACTGCGGGAGGCACACACCATGTCATTTCTTGACCCGGTCAAGGGTTTCGGCGTCACCTTCGCCACCATGTTCAAGCCGGTCGTCACCGACGACTACCCGCGCAAACCGGAGCAGCCGGCGGCCCGCTATCACGGGCGTCATCAGCTGAATCGTCATCCGGACGGGCTGGAGAAGTGCGTCGGCTGCGAGTTGTGCGCCTGGGCCTGCCCGGCCGACGCCATCTTCGTCGAGGGTGGCGACAACACCGAGGACGAACGCTATTCGCCGGGTGAGAGGTACGGCAAGGACTACCAGATCAACTATCTGCGCTGCATCGGCTGCGGATTGTGCATCGAGGCCTGCCCGACCCGGGCGTTGTCGATGACCAACGAGTACGAGATGGCCGACGACGACCGGCAGCGGCTGATCTACACCAAGGACATGCTGCTGGCGCCGCTGGAACCGGGGATGGAGGCGCCGCCGCATGCCATGCGGCTGGGCAACGAGAAGGACTATTACAACTACGGTCCGCAGCTGCTGGCCGATCCGACCTTCCGGCCCGGCGGCCTGCCGGCCACGGCCGGACCGGTTCCGCCCGGCCCGGATCCGTTGCCCGGACCGGCTTTCGAGGCCGCCAGGACCGCCGGCGGTGAACCGTGATCGACCTCGTCCTGATCAACGGTTCCGTCGCGCAGGCTGGGTCGGCGGTGGCCGCGGCGGTGGCCGGCCACGCAGGCGCCGAACAGGTGATGTTCTGGATCCTCGGTCCGCTGGCCCTGCTGGGAGCGGTCGGCATGGTGTTCGCCAGAGTGGCCGTGCACTCGGCGCTCTGGCTGGTGCTGACCATGATGAGCCTGGGCGGGATGTACATCCTGAACCAGTCGGAGTTCCTCGGCTTCGCCCAGATGATCGTCTACACCGGCGCCATCATGATGCTGTTCCTGTTCGTGCTGATGCTCACCGGCCGGGATGCCGGCGACTCGGTCATCGAGCTGCTGCGCGGCCAACGAGTGGCTGCCGCGATTCTGGGCATCGGGTTCGTCGCGCTGTTGGTGACCGGGCTGCTCCGCGCCCTGCAGAACGCGCCGATGCGGGGACTGGATGCCTCGCTGGCGCAGCGTGGCCCGATCGGCTCCATCGCCAAGGTGCTGTTCACCGACTACCTGTTCCCGTTCGAACTGACCAGCGCGCTGCTGATCACCGCGGCCGTCGGCGCCATGGTGCTGGCCCACGTGGAGAAGACGCCGGAGGAACGGCGCAGCCAGCGGCAGCGGGTGACGCTGCGGATGCGGTCCGACCGGATGTCGCCGCTGCCCGGGCCAGGGGTGTTCGCCACCTCATCGTCCAACGCCACCCCGGCGTTGCTGCCGGACGGATCGATCGCGCCCGGTTCGGTGTCGTCGCTGGTGGAACGCAGCGAGTCGGAGCGGGTGGCGAAGCGGTTCGCCAGTGGCCGCAACCTGACCGAGCTGGAGACCGGTGACAACCCGCGGCACCCGGGCGACATCGGCCCGGCAGACCAGGCTGGATGGACTGAGCCGGATCCGGATGTGGTCGACCTGGAGATCACCGAGCAGGGCTGGCGGATCGAGACCGTACCGGCCGATGCCCGCGCAGGCAGCGACGATGCCCGTAGAGATGAGGACGAGCGATGAGTCCCACCCATTACCTGGTGCTCTCGGCACTGTTGTTCGGCATCGGAGCCGTCGGATTCCTGGTGCGCCGCAACGCGATCGTGGTGTTCATGTGCGTGGAACTGATGCTCAACGCCGTCAACCTGTCGCTGGTCACCTTCTCCCGGATGCACGGCAATCTGGACGGAATGGTGATGGCCTTCTTCGTGATGGTCGTCGCCGCCGCCGAGGTCGTGGTCGGGCTGGCCATCATCATGTCCATCTTCCGAAGTCGGCGGAGTGCCTCCGTCGACGACGCGAACCTGCTGAAGTTCTAGTGAGCGGACAGAGAGTTGGGGCCACATTCAGGTGGGCCCGAAGGGACCAGCTGATGGGGAGCATCGCAGGCATGGAGCGAGGAACGAGCGCAATGCCGAGGAGCGGAGCGATCGCGGGAGCGAACCATGGGGTGAGGCCCGTATGACTTCCGGACTCATCTCGGTCGCCTGGCTGCTGTTGGTGTTACCGCTGGCCGGTGCGGTGATCCTGCTGGTCGGCGGCCGCCGGCTGGACAGGGTCGGCCACCTGCTCGGCTGCCTGACGGTGATCGTCGCGTTCGTCATCGGGCTGATGCTGTTCCTCGACGTCATCGGTCATCCCGGCGAGCAGCGGTTCGCCGAGGTCAAGATGTTCGACTGGATCAACGTCGCCGATCTGAACATCGGCTTCGGCCTGCGCCTGGATCCGCTGTCGCTGACCTTCGTCCTGCTGATCACCGGAGTCGGTGCGCTGATCCACGTCTACTCGATCGGCTACATGTCCCACGACCCGGAGCGGCGCAAGTTCTTCGCCTACCTGAACCTGTTCGTGGCGGCCATGTTGCTGCTGGTGCTGGGCGACGGGTTCGTGACGTTGTACGCCGGCTGGGAAGGTGTCGGCCTGGCGTCCTACCTGTTGATCGGGTTCTGGTCGGACCGCCGATCCGCGGCCACCGCCGCGAAGAAGGCTTTCGTGATGAACCGGGTCGGCGACGTCGGGTTGCTGCTGGCCATCTTCCTGTTGTTCAAGAACCTGGGCACCACCAGCTATGCCGGGGTATTCGCCGGCATCGGCGACCTGGCGGCCCGATCGCCGGGAACGGTGACGCTGATCGCCGTACTGTTGTTGCTCGGCGCCTGCGGCAAGTCCGGTCAGGTCCCGCTGCAGGCCTGGCTACCGGACGCGATGGAAGGTCCGACCCCGGTGTCGGCGCTGATCCACGCCGCGACGATGGTGACGGCCGGGGTCTATCTGATCGCCCGGTCGGCGCCGATCTTCGACCTGACGGCGGACGGCCAACTGGTGGTCTGCATCGTCGGCGCCGTCACCCTGCTGGTCGGTTGCATCGCCGGCTGCGCCAAGGACGACATCAAGAAAGTGCTGGCCTGGTCGACGGTCTCGCAGATCGGCTACATGTTCCTGGCCGTCGGGCTGGGTGCCGGCGTGTACGGCCTGGCGATCGTTCACCTGCTGACGCATGGCTTCTTCAAGGCGGCGTTGTTCCTCGGCGCCGGTTCGGTGATGCACGCGATGAACGACGACGTCGACATGCGCCGGATGGGCGGCCTGGCCCGGCGGATGCCGATCACCTTCGCGGTGATGACGTGTGGCTACCTGGCGATCATCGGCTTCCCGTTCCTGTCCGGCTTCTACTCCAAGGATCCGATCATCGAGGCGGCCTTCGCGGCCGGCGGCAGCAAGGGCTGGATCCTCGGTCTGGCCGCGTTGATCGGCGCCGGCATCACTGCGTTCTACATGACCCGAATGATGATCATGACGTTCCTGGGTGACGCCCGCTGGAAGCAGCTGAAGTCTGCAGATGGCAGGGACTATCACCCGCACGAGTCGCCGGCGGTGATGTCCGTCCCGATGATTCTGCTGGCGGTCGGCGCTCTCGGTGCCGGCGCATTCCTGGCCCTGGGACATCGGCTGGTCGACTTCCTGGCGCCGGTCGTCGGTGAGTTCGAAGAGCATGAGGGGTCACCGATCTCGGCGGCGGCGATCACGGTGGTCACCCTGGTGCTGGTGGCAGCCGGCATCGCCATCGCCTATCTGACGGTCGGCCGCCGGCCGGTCCCGGTGCTGGCGCCGGCCAGGGTCAATCCGGTGGTGGCACTGGCCAGGGCCAACGTCGGCGGCGACGCAGTGAACGAGGCGCTGGTCGCCCGGCCGAGTATTTGGGCCACCCGGATGCTGGTGTTCGCCGACGGCAAGGGGGTCGACGGTGCCGTCAACGGCATCGCCGCCGGCCTCGGCGGACTGTCCGGCCGGACCCGGCGCTGGCAGAACGGTTTCGTCCGGTCCTACGCGTTGTCGATGATGGCCGGGACACTCGCCCTGGTTCTGGCCCTGCTCCTGGTGAGGTATGCGTGAATAACCCCTTGCTGTTGCTGATGATCGCGGTTCCGGTGCTCGGCGCGCTGGCGATGGCGTTTTGCAAGAACGTCCCGGAACGCACCGCGAAGCTGCTGGCGCTGGCGATCTCGCTGGTGCCGCTGGTGCTGGCCGTCGTGCTCTGGATCGGCACCAAGAAAGACATGACCAACCCGTATGCCGGCCTGCCGACGCCGACGGCCGCGCCGCCGGACAGCTTCATACCGCTGTTCTCGCAGACGTTCTCGGTCGACTGGATCCCGTCGTTCGGCATCAAGTTCTCGCTCGGTGTCGACGGCATCTCGCTGGTGATGATCGCGTTGATCAGCCTGCTGGTGCCGATCGTGCTCGGTGCCTCCTGGGAGGAGAAGCTGCCGGCCGGTCGCACGGCCGCCGGTTACTTCGGGCTGCTGCTTGCCCTGGAAGGCGCGATGATCGGTGTCTTCGCCGCCACCGACGTGTTCCTGTTCTACGTGATGTTCGAAGTGATGCTGATCCCGATGTACTTCCTGATCGGTGCGTACGGCGGGGTCCGGCGGGCCTACGCGGCGACCAAGTTCTTCCTGTACTCGCTGTTCGGCGGTCTGCTGATGCTGGCCAGCATCATCGGCATCTACGTGGCCAGTGCCCGGATCCGGCCGGCGGGCGGCACCCTGGATTGGGCGGAGCTGCGCAAGATCGCCCCGCAGATCCCGTTGTCCACCCAGCTGTGGATCTTCGGCGGCTTCGCCCTGGCATTCGCCATCAAGGCGCCGCTGGTACCGCTGCACACCTGGCTGCCGGACGCCGGCGCCGAGGCCCCGGTCGGCGCCGGTACCCTGCTGGTCGGCGTGCTGGACAAGGTCGGCACCTTCGGCTTCCTGCGGATCTGTCTACCGCTGCTGCCCATGGCGTCGGCGAAACTGGCCTGGTTGATGCTGCTGCTGGCCGCTCTGGGCATCGTCTACGGGGCGATCGTGGCGGCCGGCCAGACGGATCTCAAACGGTTCGTCACCTACACCTCGATCGCCCACTTCGGCTTCATCGCGATGGGCTGCTTCGTGTTCACCAGCCAGGCCGTCTCCGGCGCGGTGCTGTACATGGTGAACCACGGGCTGGCCACCGGTCTGCTGTTCCTGGTGGTCGGCATGCTGACCGCCCGCGGCGGGTCGCGGCTGGTCTCCGACTACGGCGGCGTCTGGAAGGTGGCGCCGATCCTCGGCGGCATGTTCCTGATCGGATCGCTGGCCACCATCGCGGTTCCGGGCACCAACTCCTTCATCTCCGAGTTCCTGATCCTGCTGGGCTCGTTCCGCACCCAGCCGGTATGGGCGACCATCGCCGCCGTCGGCATCGTGCTGGCCGCCATGTACATGCTGTGGATCTTCCAGCAGGTCTTCACCGGACCGATCCGCGGCCGTGCCGTGGTCGGCGACCGGGTTGCCGGCGGCATCGCCGCCGACACCGCAGGATCGCCGACCCCGGACGGGCTTTCCGGTAATCCGTTGTCGACGACGCGGCCCGGTCCGGCCGGTCCGCCGGCAGCAGTGGGTGACGCCTGGGCCGTCACCGCGCCGAGCGGTGTCGCTGGGGTGGCTGCCAGCACCACCCAACTCGCCGAGGCCCGCACCGACCCGCACGGCACGCCGGCGGTCGGCCGCCACGCTGCGGGTGAAGTGCTGGCGCTGTTCAAGGATCTGTCGAAGCGGGAGATCGCCGTGCTCACCCCGTTGGTGGTGCTGATCGTCTTCCTCGGTGTTTACCCGAAGCCGGTATTGGACGTCATCAATCCGACCGCGGTCCGCACGGTGGTCGACAGCGGACACACCGATCCGTCGATCGATCAGATGGTCAAGGGAGACGGTCAGTGATCGCCACGTTCCTCAGTGCAGTCGCAGCAGCGCCGACCGATCCGATCGCCGCGCCGTCGGTGGACCTGCGGGCCGTGCTGCCGGTGCTGATCATCCTCGGCGGCGCCTGCGTCGGGGTGCTGGTCGAAGCCGTGCTCGGTAAGAAGATCCGTTATGCCGCACAGGTTGTCGTCACCCTGTTGTCCATCGCGGCGGCCGGCGTCACCACCGTCTGGGGCGGCGTCGACAAGCACTACGCGGTGACGTTCGCCGGGTCGATCGCCGTCGACAGTGCCACCTACGTGATGTGGGGAGTGCTGCTGGTACTAGCCCTGGCATCGGTGCTGTTGATGGCCGATCGGGTGTCCGAGCCGGGTGGCGCCTTCGTCGCCCAGGCATCGGTCCGGGTCGGATCGACCAGGGACCGGGTGGCCACCGCCACCGCGGTGCCGATGCAGACCGAGGTCTTCCCACTGACACTGTTCGCGGTCGGCGGCATGCTGGTATTCCCGGCGGCCTCCGATCTGCTGACGCTGTTCGTCGCCCTCGAGGTGCTGTCGCTGCCGCTGTATCTGATGTGCGGCTTGGCCCGCCGGCGGCGGCTGATCAGCCAAGAAGCGGCCGTCAAGTACTTCCTGCTCGGCGCCTTCACCTCGGCGATCCTGCTGTACGGCATTGCGTTGATCTACGGCTACGCCGGCACCATCGGCTTCGCCGGCATCCGCGCCGCGGCCCAGGCCGGCACCGGGTCGGACACCCTGTTGCTGGTCGGCATCGCGCTGCTGGTGGTCGGTCTGCTGTTCAAGGCCTCGGTCGGCCCGTTCCACCTGTGGACGCCGGACGTGTACCAGGGCGCGCCGACGCCGGTGACCGCATTCATGGCCTCCTGCACCAAGTTGGCCGCGTTCGCCGCCATGCTGCGGGTGATGATGGTCGCCCTGGAGCCGATGGTCTGGACCTGGCGGCCAGTGCTCTGGGTGGTGGCCATCGCCTCGATGTTGATCGGCGCGATCCTCGGTATCACCCAGACCGATGTCAAGCGGATGCTGGCCTATTCCTCGATTGCGCACGCCGGCTTCCTGATCCTGGGCGTGATGGCGGTGTCCGAGCGCGGTGCGTCCGGCACGCTGTTCTACCTGCTCACCTACGGGCTGGCCACCATCGGCGGGTTCGCGGTGGTGACGCTGGTCCGCAAGGGTGACGGAGAGGCTTCGCACCTGTCCGACTGGGCCGGGCTGGCGAAGCGATCGCCGATACTGGCCGCGACCATGAGCCTGTTCCTGTTGTCCTTCGCCGGCATCCCGCTGACCAGTGGGTTCATCGGCAAACTGACCGTCTTCACCGCCGCGTCGTCGGCCGGCATGGTGCCGCTGGTGGTGGTGGCGATGGTGGCCACCGCCATCACCGCCTTCTTCTACCTGCGGATCGTGGTGCTGATGTACTTCTCCGATCCGGTGCCCGGCGAAAATGCTCCGCACGTGCTGGTACCCGGGGGGCTGACGGCAACTGTGATCGCCGGCTGCGCAGTGATCACCGTGGTGCTCGGCGTCATTCCCAGCTGGGGATTGAATCTGCTCACCGTGACGGTGCCGTTCCTGTCCTGACCGCATCACTCGACACCCGGATCGTCGCCTAGTTGCTCAGCCGCTGGTGCCGAAGACTGCCACGCCGGACTTGATTGCCGCACGACCGAGAGCCAGGTCGAAGGTCGCGAGCGACGCCCGTGCTGCTGTGCCGTCCAGAGCAAGCACGCAGGGGCAGAACTCCAGGTAGAAGGAACGGCGGGACGGGAGAGTCGCCGTGATCGCTGATGATCACAGCAAACCTGTTGGGGCTCTGACCATCCGCAGTTCGATGAATCTGATCCCGGAGCGGGGTGCCCATCAAAGCTCGCACACGGCGACCAGGTGCCAACCGACCGAGTTCGGCGGCGACCAGAGCGGGATCGTACGTCACATGGTCCGTTCGAAGCCCAGCAGCGGCACCACCCGCCACGCAGCATCTCCACGATGCGCCGCGTCGCAGGTATAGGAGTTCGGCCGCACGCCGAGCTTCGTCCAGTCGCCGCTTGGACGTTCCCGCATTCTTGACAGCAGTGTCAGCCGAACGTCGACCAGGATCGAGACCTCGGCCCGATCAGCAGAACGATGACCCGCAACAGGGTCGATATCGGAGATGTGCGTGCCGTGATCTGACCAGGGGGGATCTGCCTGAGGGGTCCGGAATCCAGTTACCCTCTGGGATTGTTACCAGTTTGTGATCAGATGTGCTGTCCTGCAGCGGGTTTGGGCAAGGGGACTGTCGGTGGTCCTTCGTAGCATTGTCGGTATGAGTGGGGCAGAGATACCGGCGAGCATGGCGCAGCTGCGCAGCTCGGTAGCGGCGACAGTCGCTGCGCTCAAAGGGATCTCGGCCGTCGTTCATCAGACGCCGACGAGCGAATTAGCCGACGTGGTCGGTGAGTTGGATCAGCTCCGGGCGTTGGCCGAGGCGGGCCTGATCGTCGCGGCCGCTGAGGCTGAGCAGCGTGGGGTGATCGAGCAGTCGCAGTGCGCGTCGACGGCCGCGTGGGTGCGGGATGCTGCCTGGCATCTGCAGACCGGCGGCTCCGCGGTGGTGGCCAAGTGTGTGGCGATTCTGCGCCGGCACGACTTGGGCGATTTGGCTGATTCGATCCGGTCCACCGATGTGACACCGTCGGTCGCGGTGACGGTCGCCGCCGAGTACGACAAGCTGTCCCCCCGATTGAAAGGCTGCACCCACGACAGGGTGCTGGATCTGATGATCGACATCGGCGCCGAACACGGCTCCAGCGCGGTGAAACAACTGCACCAGGAGATCCTGGCCCGCTACGGCGAAGACGGAGAATTCCAGGACGAGCAGGATTCTCGGAAGCGGTATGTGGAGTTGTCGCCGGGCCGGGATGACGGCGGGATCTACCGCTACGAACTCACCGTGGACGCCGAAGGCCGCGCGGTACTGGAGGCAGCGATCGGGCCACTGTCGAAACCACAACCCGAACCGGACGGCGCCACCGATCCCCGCCCCGTCGGCCGGCGCCGGGGTGAAGCACTGATCGAGGTGTGCCGCCGGGCCGTTGCTGCCGGCGACCGGCCGTCCACCAGCTCCAAGGCCGCCGTCTACGTCACCATGACCTTGGACGAGCTCCGCAACGCGACAGGCGCCGGCACCGTGGTCGGATCCCTGGACAACGGATCCTTGCTCGGCCCGGAAACAGTCCGCCGAATGGCCTGCGATGCGGCGATCATCCCGGTGGTCCTGGGATCCGACAGCGAGATCCTGGACGTCGGCCGCACCCAGCGGCTGTTCACCCCGGCCCAACTCAAAGCACTGTGGCTGCGGGACCGGCACTGCACCTTCCCCGGCTGTCAAGTCCCGGCCCACTGGACAGACGCCCACCACCTGAAACACTGGATCGACGGCGGCCCCACGGATCTGGCCAACGGAGCCCTGCTCTGCGGCCGGCACCATACGATCGTGCACCGCGACCAGTTGGCTGGCACCCTCGTCCACGGACAAGTCCTCTGGGACCGAAGACCCGGCTCCTATCAACGACAATCACCCTCCGCGGCGTGACCCTGACTACCATGTTGCCTGGCGCCGACCTGCGCAAGTCCATGGCCGCGCGGGCACCATGACCGCCGCTTCCCACCCAGCCCGCCCGACGGCGCCATGCAGGGTGGTGCAGACAGGCACGTAAAGGTGAGAAGCGGGGTGAGCGCAGCCAACGAGACCTCACCAGTGCCGACCACACCACCCGGAGGACCGCCGGTGCGCACCCAACCCAGCGGGCGGGCGGCGGCACCGTAACAACTGACACCGGTCGGAGCAGATCACTGATGCCGCAACGCAAATCGAGTCCGGCCCGATGGCGAACTATTGAACGAGTGATTCGAACATTGCTGCGGCCTTGGCGATCAGGTCCGGGTAGGCATCCCGCCGAATGCCGAGGATCTCGGCGAGCCGGAGCCGAACTCAGCAGTCCTGCGGCACGGGCGTGGAGCCGAGATGATGCTCGCTGATGTGTTCCGCGTCGGCCAGCGTCTGAACTTTGCCGTCCAGTATCAGGGTTCAGAGAAGTTGGCCGCCGGCAGCCGTCTTGCGAACGCTGCCAGTGGTTCGCACCCAGCCGGGGCGTTGCTCACCACTGAAACGGTTCGCTGGATCGCTCCCGGGCACGTCGTCCGGTCGCCGGAACTACTTCGACGTCCCCTGGACCACGGATCCTTGCAGCTGACGTTGGAAGATCAGATAGACGATCAGCACCGGGACGATGGTGATCACCACGGCGGCAAACAATGCGCCGAAGTCGACTGAATAGCCGGCCTGGGAGGCGAACTTCTGCATGCCCTGGGTCAGCACGTAGTTGTTCTCGTCGGAGTTGAGCGCAGCGGGCAGCAAGAACTGGTTCCACAGTCCGACGAAGTTCAGGATCGCCACCGTAGCCAGACCCGGCCGGGCCATCGGCAGCATGATCCGGAAGAAGGTTCCCCACTCTCCGCAGCCGTCCAGCGCGGCGGCCTCGGCGATCGAACCGGACAACGTCTTGAAGAACGAGTAGAGGAAGAACACGGTGAACGGCAGCGCGAACATGCTGTAGGTGAGGATCAGCCCCGGCAGGGTGTTCAGTAGGCCGACGCCCTTGAGGACGAAGAACAACGGCACAACAGCCAGGAAGATCGGGAACGTCAGCCCGACCAGCATCAGGTAGTAGACGATTCGACTGCCGGGGAACTGGAAGCGCGCCAGCACGTAGGCGCACATGGATCCGAACAGCATGGTGATGATCAGCGCGCCGACCACCACGATCACCGAATTGAGGAAGAAGCTGCCGATGCCGGCGGTGGTCCAGGCGTTGGCGTAGTTCTGGAAGTTCCAGTGCTTGGGCGGAGCGAACGGCGAAGCGAAGATTTCCGCGCTGGTCTTGAACGACGACATGATCGTCCACAGCAGCGGCAGCACCACCAGCAGCGACCAGATGGTCAGCACACCATGGGATGCCGCACCGATCACCTTGTCGCCGGTGCTCGACCGGCCCGGCCGGGCGGCCGGCGGAGCCGGCCGGCTGGTGGTCGCGGGAGACTTGATGGTCTGGGTCATTCCGCCACCTCGTTGGTGCCACCGGTCAGCTTGTTGATGAGGAAGACCACCGCAGCGAACAGCAGGGTGATGAGCGCCAGCACCACGCCCATTGCGCAAGCCAAACCGAACTTGTTGGTCTGGCTGAAGGCCGTCATGTAGAGGTCCTGCGACATCACCAGGGTCGAGTTGTCCGGGCCGCCGATGGGGTTCAACGCGGCCATGTAGGTGAAGGCGTCGAGCGCGATGATGCCCATATAGATGAACGAGGTCTGGATGTTGTCGCGGATCAACGGGATGGTGATGGTCACGGCGGTGCGAAAACGGCCGGCGCCGTCGATCCTGGCAGCCTCATAGATCTCGGCCGGGACACCCTTGATGGCGGCGACGAACAGCACCATGTAAAAACCCACCAGGCCCCAGACGATGACGAACATCGTGGCGATCATCGCGGTGCTCGAGTCGCCGAGCCAGGCGAACGACTTGGCGTCCTCGAAGCCCAGGTGGGTCAGGATTCCGTTCAGCAGACCGGCGCTCGGGTCGTAGATCTGGCTCCACATCAAGCCGATGACGATTGCCGGAATCACATACGGGAAGAACGACACCACCCGGTAGATGCTGGAGCCGCGCAAGCCCCGGATCCGGCCGCGACTCGGACCGCCGACGGTGATCAGTGAGGCAAAGATCAACGCTATGCCGATGGTGATGATGGGCAGCAGCACACCTAACTTGATGCTGTTGAACATCGCCTTGCGGAAAGTGTCGTCGGTGAACAGCGTCTGGTAGTTCTTCAGTCCGATGAACTTCATCGCCGAGGTGAACCCGGACCAGTCGGTCATCGAGTAGTAGAACGCCTGCCCGAAAGGCCATACCACGAACGACAAGTAGCCGATGACCGGGAGAATCAGGAATACGGCGAAGAAGCTGATCTTGTCGAAGGTCAGCTGCCGCCTACCCCGCCCGCGGGGAGCGGCAGGGCCGCTCCCCGGGGCGTCGATCGTGGTCCCGATCACCGCAGTCACGAGACAGTGACCTTCTTGACCGTGTCGTCGTGCAGGACCTTGTCGGAGATGTCCTGCAGACCCTTGGTCAGGGTCGCCACATCGGACTTGCCGTCCAGGAACGAGTTCCACACCACCAGCTGCTGGGTGTTGAACCCGTAGATGTCGTTCATGTTCCAGGTGTAGACGTTGTCGCCGGCCGCCTTGAGCATCGCGACCTGGGACACCAACGCGGTCGAGCCGAAGCCGTCGGCCGGGATGGTGTCCTTGACCACGGTCGAGGAGAAGGTGGACTTGGCGAAGTTGACGGCCGCATCGTGGGACAGCATCGCCCGCATGAACTCCTTGGCGCCGGCCACGTTCTTGCCCTTGGACGGAATGAGGAACGGCTCACCAGCAGTGCTGTGCAGCGATGCGTAGGGGAGCTTGGGGCTGGCGGTGACCGATGGCTCCGGCGCTCCCGTCATGGTGAAGCCGGCCTTCGTCTGGTCCTTCATCTCGTTCTCGATCCAGGAACCGGACGGGTAGAGGATGGCCTCCTGGGCGTTGCTCCACTGGGCCTGCGCCGCGGTGAACTGGGTACCGGAGCCGCCGGGCTTCATGTAGCCGGCATCGATGATCTTCTTCATCGCGGTGAACACATCCTGCACCGGCTTCTGCGACCAGCAGCCTTCCTTGATGTTGTCCAGAGCGAGGCGGACCTCGTCGCCGCCTTCCTTGATGGCCGACGAGATGGCCAGCGTCAGGTAGTAGGTGGCGGCCTCCTTGCCCCAGGCGAACAGGAACTTGCCCTTTTCCTTGGCCTTACCGCCGAGTTCGAACATCTCGTCCCAGGTCTTCGGCACGGTCCAACCGTTCTCCTTGAACAGCGACGCGCTGTACCAGAGGCCATAGACCGTGAGCACGTAGTTGAGGGCGACGACCTTGCCGTCCAGCGTGCCCGGCTTGAGCACCCCGGCGTACAGGGTGTCCTTGATGATCTTGCCCTCGTAGTTGGGCACTTCGATGATCGAGCTGAGATCTTCGAGCTGATCGCGCAAGGTGCCCAACCCGATCGCGCCGGCGCCGCTGTTGTCCAGGACGTCCGGCGGGTTGCCGCTGACGAATCGCGGCTGCAGGGTCTGCGAGATGGTGGTGGTCGGGGTGACCTTGACCTTGCTGCCGGCCTGCTTCTTCTCCACCTGCTGGGCGGCGAACTCGGTGTACTTCACGCCGTAGCCGCCGTTGAAGATCACCGCGTCGACGGAGGAGTTCGCAGCCATTCCGAACGGGTTGTCCTTGTCCACAGCGGGGGCACTGCTGCTACCGGCTCCGCTGCCGCTCGGGGCGACGCTGCCACTCGGCGCGACGCTGCCGCCCGATCCGGCTCCGCCGGCCGGGGTGGTGCTGGACGGCGCATCGACGCCGCTGCTGGCGCAGGATGCCAGGAATCCGCTGAGCGGGACCAACGCAGCGGTGGCCAGCGCGCCGCGCAGGAAGGTGCGTCTCTCCACTGGCCCACTGTTGAGATAGTCACGCCATTGCATCGGTTGGGGCTGAGTTGTCATGCTGATTTGCCTTCCGTTCCGTCGCGAGTGGTGGTGGTACGGATCTTTCCTCGTGGGGCCGCCCGCCGTCTCCCTGCGACACCAGGTCGTGTCGTAGTTGAGATGTTGGCTTGCGCGATTCTGCTCTCAGTTAGGGGTGATGTCGCAGAAATGTACAACGGCGACTGCACTTTAGACAACGCCTCTCAGCCGAACGGTGCAGAGTGTCTCGGATCAGGGAGGCGGGCAGAACCGCCGGCATGACCCTGTCCGCCCGGGTTTCTCCGACTATTGCCGGGTCCGGAACATCGACATCATCATCATCATGTCCTCGTGCTCCAGGTTGTGGCAGTGCAGCAGGTAGCGGCCGGCGTAGTCGGTGAACCGGACGGCCACCTCGACCACCTCGCCCGGGCCGATGTCGACCGTGTCCTTCCAGCCGGCGTCGAAATCGCCCGGCCCCCGGTTGCCGCGGCGGACCACCTGGAACGGATTCAGGTGCACATGCACCGGATGGTGCAGGTCGGTGACGAACCGCCAGCGCTCGACGGTGCCGAGTATCGGCGCGGCGTCGGCCCGGTCCGGGTCGAAAGGCAACCCGTTGATCGTCCAGCCCTGCTGCTCGTCGGCGACGGTGCCCCTGGCGAATCGGAACGTTCGGACGGCGGCCGGTGCGACGGCTGACAGATCCTCGATCGGGGCGAACGATTCCGGGATTCTGGAGTCGTCCTTCGCCGATCGGGCCACGCGGAACTGCATCACCTGCGCGGTCCGCCCGTCACCGAAGTCGTTCAGCACGGTGACGTCGGTGCCCACTGGATAGCTGCCGAAATCGACGACCACTTCGAACCTCTCGGCCGGCGCGATGGTCAGCTGCTGGTGGGGGACCGGTGCCCTCAGTTGCCCGCCGTCCGAACCCACCTGGACGAACGGCGATCCGGTCGGTGGCGGCGGATCCAGCCGCAGTTGGTAGCGCCGAGCGTTGGAGGCGTTGAGGACGCGCAGTCGGTACCTGGCGGCGTCCACCTCGGCCCATGGCCAGGGCGCACCGTTCACCAGGATCACGTCTGCGAGCACACCGAACATGTAGTCGTCCTGAACGCCCGGGGTGTGCAGCATGCTCGGGTCCAGCGCCGGATAGATCTGCGACCCGTCCGCGGCGAAGGCCCGATCGGTGATCATCAGCGGGATCTCGCGATCACCCGTCGGCAGACCAGTGGCATCGTCCTGTTCGTCCCACACCAGGTGGAACCCGGCGAGACCGCGGTAGACCGATTGGCCGGTGAAGTCGATCCGGTGGTCGTGGTACCACAGGGTGGCGGCTCGTTGCTGCATCAGGCCGTCGCAGGGCCGGGTAGACACTGCCGGTGGTGAGCGCGAGCTCACCACCGGGACGGGCCCGGACGGCCTGGATCACGGCATAGCCGTGCGCCGGTGCCGTTTCCAGGACGGCGAGGATCATCGGGTCCAGCCGTCCTCGCACGTCGTCGGCATCCATGCAGGCAGGCTACCCAGTCCGATCGGCACCGGTCAGGACCTCGGGGTTGGTGTGCGCTGCCCCACGAGTGGGATCACCAGGTGCGACGGTGTCATAAGGTCGAGGGGTGAATGCGCCGACGGCCCTCGCCGGTATCGAGCTCGCCGACCCGACCCTGGCCGCCAGGGTGTCCTCGGGTCTGGCTCGGGTCGAGGCGCTGCTCGCCGCCGAGGTGGTCAGTGAGTTCGGGTTCGTCACCGAAACCGCTTCACACCTGATGCAGGCCGGCGGCAAGCGATTCCGGCCGTTGTTCACCCTGGTGGCGGCCGGCGTTGGACCGAAACCGGATTCCGACGACGTGGTCACCGCGGCCGCAGTGGTGGAGCTGATCCACCTGGCCACGCTCTACCACGACGACGTGATGGACGAGGCGGACATCCGCCGCGGCGCCAAGTCGGCCAATGCCCGCTGGGACAATTCGATCGCCATCCTGACCGGCGATTTCCTGTTCGCGCATGCGTCCAGATTGGTGGCCGGGCTCGGTCCGGAGGCGGTGCGGATCGTCGCCGAAACCTTCGCCGAGTTGGTCACCGGGCAGACCAGGGAGACCGTCGGTCCGGCAGCCGGCCAGGATCCGATCGAACACCACCTGCAGGTGCTCAACGAGAAGACCGCAGCGTTGATCGACACCTGCGGTCGGTATGCCGGGATGTTCTCTGGTGCCACCGACCCCGAGATCGACGCGCTCCGTCGCTACGGCCGCGCCATCGGGGTGGCCTTCCAGATCTCCGACGACATCCTCGATCTCACCTCCGCCGACTCGGGAAAGACGCCGGGAACGGACCTGCGGGAAGGGGTGCCGACGCTGCCGGTGCTGTATTCCGCGGCCGATCCGACTGCCGACCCGCGGTTGCTGGCCTTGATCGCCGGACCGATCACCTCCGATGAGCTGGTTGCCGAAGCCATTGCGTTGCTGCGGGTTTCGCCGGGCATGGCGCGCAGCCAGCAGACCCTCGAGCGGTATGCACAGCGAGCAACGGACGCGTTGTCGTCGATGCCGTCGTCGCCGGCGGTCGATGCCCTGGCCAGCCTGATCCCGTTCGTGGTGGAGCGCTCGCGCTGATCTGGCTTGCGATCGGACCGGAGCCGGGCAGGCCGGCGGGCGAATCCGGGTCAGTGGTGGAAACCTCGATATCACTGACCCTTACCGAACGATCAGATCAGGTGAAAAATGGCTGAACTCGACGCGGCCGAGATGTCGGATCGGCTGTTTGCGCAGTCGTTGGCGATGACCGAGGTGGCGGCGGTCTGGCTGGGCCAGCGGCTCGGCTGGTATGCGGCACTGCACGAGCACGGCCCGATGACGCAGGAACGGTTGGCGGCGGCCACCGACACCGACCCGCGGTGCGCCCGGGAGTGGTTGGAGCAGCAGGCGGTGGCCGGCGTCATCGTTCGCGATGGCGAGTCCTACGCACTGCCGCCCGGTCCGGCCGAAGCGCTGCTCGATCGGGACAGCGAACGGTGGGCCGGGCCCTTGGTCCGGCAAATGGTCGCGGCCGTCCTGCGACTGCCGGAACTGGAGGGGGCCTATCGCAGTGGCGCTGGACACTCCTGGGAAGACTTCGGACCCGAGATGTCCGCCGCCCAGGGCGATATCAATCGGCCGGCGCTGCTACACATGTTGCCCGAACTGTGGGTGCCGCAGATTCCGGAGTTGGCCGCCCGGTTGGTGGCCGGAGCGAGGGTGGCCGACATCTGTTGCGGTCATGGTTGGGCGGCCATCGGACTGGCGGTCGCCTTCCCGGGAATCACCGTCGACGGGTACGACATGGACCGGGCAGCGCTGGCCGCCGCCGAGCGAAATGCCGAACTGCACGGAGTGGCCGATCGGGTCCGCTTCCACTTCGCCGACGTGTCGCGACCGCTGCCGGCCGGTGGCTACGACGTCGCTGTGGCCGTCGAGTGTGTGCACGATCTGGCCCGGCCGGTCGCCGTGCTGCAGGCGATCCGGGCGGCCACCGCCGAGAACGGGATGGTGATCGTCATCGACATGGCCGCCGATGATGCGCTGCGCACCCCGGCCGACGACATCCAACGCACGCTGTACGGCTTTAGTCTGCTGGTCTGCCTGCCGGATTCGATGGCGCAACCGGATTCGGCGGCCACCGGCGCGGTGATGCGCCTGAGCACCCTCATCGACTACGCCACAGCTGCCGGATTCGGAGCCGTCACCGTGCTGGATGTGCCGGAGACCGGACTCTGGCGGATCTACCGGCTGGACCGGCCGGCCTGATATTCGCCGCGAATGGGAACATGGTGCCCATCGGCTCGGTTCAGTTGAGCAGACGCAGTGTCACCCTCATTCGCCGCCGAACCCACGGAGGACCATCATGCCGAACGCCAGGATCCCGAACGACGTCGACCCGAAGTTCGCCTCCTATGCCGCCCCCGAGCGGCTGGTGAGCACCAACTGGTTGGCCAGTCACCTCGGCATCCCCGGCTTGGTGGTGGTGGAGTGCGACGAGGATGTACTGCTGTACGAGACCGGCCACATCGCCGGCGCGGTCAAGGTCGATTGGCATACCGACCTGAACGACTCGGTCACCAGGGACTATCTGGACGGCGCGGCGTTCGCGGAACTGATGTCCCGCAAGGGGATCAGTCGCGACGACACCATCGTGATCTACGGCGACAAGTCGAACTGGTGGGCTGCCTACGCGCTGTGGGTGTTCAGCCTGTTCGGCCACAGCGACATCCGGCTGCTGGACGGCGGGCGGGCCAAGTGGCTGTCCGAGGGGCGGGAACTGGCCACCGACGTGCCGACCCCGGAACCTACCGACTATCCGGTGGTGACGCGATCCGACGACGCGATCCGCGCGTTCAAGGACGACGTGCTGGCGAACCTCGACCGGCCGATGATCGATGTCCGGAGCCCCGCGGAGTACAGCGGCGAACGCACCCACATGCCGGACTACCCGGAGGAGGGTGCGCTGCGAGGTGGCCACATCCCCGGAGCACAATCGGTGCCCTGGGGACGGGCGGCCAACGAGGACGACACCTTCCGGTCGGTCGATCAGCTGACGGCGATCTACCGCGACGAGCAGAACCTGCAGCCCGGCGACGACGTGATCGTCTATTGCCGGATCGGCGAGCGATCCAGCCATACCTGGTTCGTGCTGCGCTATCTGCTCGGCTTCGACTCGGTGCGCAACTACGACGGTTCGTGGACCGAATGGGGCAACGCCGTGCGGGTGCCGATCGTGAAGGGCGAGCAGCCGAGCACCATTGCGGTGCCGGTGTGACGGCCGACGGGTCGACCATCGACACCGCAGATCTGCCGGCCGAGCTGCAGGACATCATCGACGACTTCGCCGCACTGACCGATCCGGACCGGCTGCAGCTGCTGCTGGACTTCAGCCGCGGGCTGCCGGACCTGCCGGCCCGGTACGCCGAGCACCCGGAGCTGATGGAGCCGGTGCCGGAGTGCCAGTCGCCGATCTTCCTGATCATCGAGGTCGACGGCACAGGTCCGGAGGCGACCGTGCGCCTGCACTTCAGTGCGCCGCCGGAGGCGCCGACCACCCGCGGCTTTGCCGGGATCCTGCACGAGGGCCTGGACGGCTTGACGGTGGCCCGGGTGCTGGCGGTACCGGCCGATCTGCCGCTGCGGATGTCGCTGTCGGCCGCGGTCAGCCCGCTGCGGCTGCGGGGGATGAGCGGAATGCTCGGCCGGATCCAGCGGCAGGTAGGAGAGAAGTCCGCCGGCTGACGAGTCGCGACTTTCACCGTGCACACAGGCTCATGTCCTGCAGTGTCCGGCGACAGCCATTGCGGCCCAGCGAATCCGACACCGCACCCCGGGCGCCGGTAATCTGGGCAAATGCCCGATGCGATCGACCTCGACGACAGGTTTGCCCAATTCACCGAGCCCTGGTCACCGAAGGTGATCGCTCGGCTCAATGACTACGAGATCAAGTTGGTCCGGCTGGCCGGCGAGTTCGTCTGGCACTCCCATCCCGATACCGACGAGCTGTTCCTGGTGATCGACGGCTCGCTCACCATCCAGCTACGCGACGGTGAGGTGCGTCTCGGCGCCGGCCAGCTCTACGTCGTCCCGCGCGGGGTCGAGCACTGCCCGCGGACTGACGGTGAGGTACGGGCGATGTTGATCGAACCGGCCGGAGTGGTCAACACCGGCGACGCCGGCGGCGACCGCACCGCCCACTACGACGATTCACTCAGCAGATGAGCAGGTCGACGGCCACCAGCTGCTCGATCGGGCCCCGGTAGCAGCCGGCGTCATCGGAAGCGATTGCCCTCATCGCGTCAACAGGCCCGGCGAGCGGGCGGCCCGATTTCGTCACATCCCCTTCTGAGGAGTTGACTCCTGGCGCTCTGCAGGTGAGGCTTACCTAAGTCATTCACTCGTCCGCCGAATGAGCCGGGCAGTCGCAGGAAAGGAGTTCAGATGCTGGCCACCTTCGTCATCGGGCTCCGGGAGGGCCTGGAGGCGGCCCTGATCGTCGGCATCATCGCTGCCTTCCTGAAGCAGGGTGGCAACTCCCGGGCGCTGCGACAGATGTGGATCGGTGTCGCGTTGGCGGTGGCACTGTGTCTCGGGATCGGCATCGCCCTCGGAGTGCTGTCCGGAGCCCTCCCGCAACGCCAGCAGGAGATGCTGGAAGCGGTGATCGGTCTGGTCGCGATGGCGATGGTCACCCTGATGGTGCTGTGGATGCGCAAACATTCGAAGGACCTGCGCCGCGAATTGGGGAACGCGGTCGGCGGCGCACTGGCCCAGGGCACCTCGATCGCACTGGTCGGGATGGCCTTTCTGGCCGTCGTCCGGGAAGGCGTGGAGACCGCCGTCTTCCTGGTGGCCGCCTCGCAGACCTCCGCCGGGACAACGACTTTCGTCGGCGCCGCGATGGGTATTGCCGTCGCCACCGTGCTCGGCTACCTGATCTACCGCGGCGGCGTGAAGCTCAACCTGTCCCGGTTCTTCCGGATCACCGGAGTGGTACTGGTGCTGGTGGCCGGCGGCGTGCTGATGTCCAGCCTGTATCACGCCTACGAAGCCGGCTGGATCACCATCGGCAACCAGGTCTGGCTGGACTTCTCCTCATTCATCAGTCCCGGCTCGGTGCAGGGATCGCTGCTCGGCGGGCTGTTCGGGATTCGCGCCCAAGTGCGGGCGATCGAGGTGCTGAGCTGGCTGCTGTACGTCGTCCCGATGTTGGTGGTGGTGCTCTGGCCGCCGCGGCGCCGGGTCGCCGGGCAGCTGGTCGGCCGGGTGCTGGTCGCCCTGGGCGCGACCGCGGTGCTGGCCACCGTACTGCTCGCCACCCTGATCTTCCGGCCCGGCGGAACCGCTGCTGGACAGGACTTCTCGTTGGCCGAATCTGGCCCGGCCGGCGCCCCCGGGATACCGGTCGGCCGGCTGGCGGTGACACCGCAGACCGTCGCCGCGGACCATCTGGTGGTCCGGTTGACCGGATCGCTGACCGTTGCCGGATCCGGCCTTCCGGTTCCAGTCGATATCCTGCTGACGGCGCCGCTCAGCGGTGCCGGCGTGGTCGGCGGCCGCCCGGCGGTGACGTTCAGTGGGACGCCGATCGCGGTGCCGACCGGTGGTCCGGTCACCATCACCGCGGGTGAGCTGGCCGAACTCAACGGCGGTCGCTATCCGGTGGGACTGCGGGCCGCCCAGCGTGAATTGGCGCTGCAGTCGACCCAATCGCTGAGCGTGCAACCGACGGTGAGCATCGATCGGAGTGCCGCCGCGGTGTTGTCGGTCGAACTCCGGGTGGTCCCCGTCATCATCGCCACCCAACCCGGCGGCCAGACGCACCGGGTCAACCTGCCAGACTCCAATCCCGCGGCCGATCCGTCCACCACCGGTGCCGCCGTGACGGCCGCGGCCGACCGCTCGACCGGCCTCAGCCGAGCGGCCACCCTCGGAGCGCTGATTCCCTGGCTGCTCGGTGTCTGGGGCGTGCTGCTGATCGGGTGCGGCCTGCTGGTACTGCTCCGTAGCCGGCGGCCGGCCGCCGGTCCGCGGCAAGAAACTGCACCATCCGCGACAGTGGAAGCGGCACAACAGCTTCCCGTTACCACTTCTGGAGTTTGAACCATGCCACACCCTGGACCCAGGCTGCGCCATGCCGTGATCGTCACGTTGACTGCCGGCTCGCTGGTGCTGGCCGGCTGCGGATCGGCGGGCACCGACGTAGGTAGCGGCGACGGCGCCACCTCGCAGGTGGCCGCCGGTGGTGCGACCGGCGCATCCGAACAACCATCGGCGGATTCGAACGACCCGACGGCACCGTCGGCGGGCTCGGCAGAATCGTCGGCCGGCTCGGCAGAATCGTCGGCCGGCTCGGCAAAACCGGCTGCGTCGGCTGGGGGGTCGGCTGCGATGTCCGGCACCGGCGGCGCCACCGAGGTGCAGATCGAGATCACCGACGCCGGTGGCTGCGCCGTCGACCCGACCACGGTGCCGGCCGGTGGCGTCACCTTCACCATCGTCAACGTCGATGCCACCGCCGTCAACGAGGTGCATCTGATGTCCGGCGACCGGATCCGCGGCGAGCGGGAGAACCTGGCACCCGGATTCGGCGCCACCTTCTCCGCCACCCTGGACGGTGGCTCGTACCAGATCTACTGCCCGGGAGCCGGTACCGAGAACCAGCCGTTCACGGTCACCGGACAGGCCGCCGAGACCACCGGCGATGTGGCAGAGCTGTTGCTGCAGGCCGCTTCCGACTACGGCGACTACATCGGCGTGCAGGCCGGATATCTGGTGACGGCCACCGACGAACTCGACAAGGCGGTGGTCGCCGGTGATCTCGCCGCTGCCCAACGGGCCTACGCCAAGGCCCGGCCGTTCTACGAGCGGATCGAGCCGGTTGCCGAGTCCTTCGGTGACCTCGACCCGGACATCGATGCCCGCGAAGGTGATGTGCCGGCCGCGCGGTGGAAGGGCTTCCACCAGATCGAGAAGGCACTGTTCGCCGAGAAGAGCGTTGCCAAGGCGAAGCCGTTCCTGGCGGACCTGATCGCCAACGTCGGCACCCTCAAGAAGCTGACCGACCAGCTGAGCAAGGACACCGCTGCCAAGAACGGCAAGGGTTACCAGCCGGACGAGGTCGCCAACGGCGCCGCCACGCTGCTCGAAGAGGTCCAGACATCGAAGATCACCGGCGAGGAGGAGCGGTACTCGCACGTGGACCTGCTCGACTTCGCGTCCAATGTCGAGGGTTCGCAGCAGGCGTTCGCGGCTCTGGCTCCGGCGCTGGACAAGATCGATCCGGTCCTGTCCAAGCCGATCAGCGACCGGTTCAAGACGCTGATCACCCTGCTCGACGGTCATCGGGACGACAAGGCTCTGGGCGGGTACACGCTGTACACCGACCTGTCCAAAGGCGAGGTCAAGAAGCTGTCCGATGCGTTGCTGGCAGTGCAGGAACCGCTGTCCCAGGTGTCCGCGAAAGTAGCGTCTGCCGGGTGAGCGACAGTCAGCATTCGCTGCCGGAGCCGTCGGCCCGGACGGAGCCCGCAGCCGTCGCGACGACTGCGGAGACTGTGACGTCTGCGCAGACCCGCGAGACTCCATCCCGTCGCCGATTCATCGGCGGCGCAGCCCTGGGGGCGGCCGGGTTGTTGGCCGGCGGCGGCGCCGCCGGCTACGGCCTGCGGGCCGTAGCCGAACCGGATCCGGCGGCGGCGCCCGCCCCTGCGAGCGGTCAGTCGGCCGGCGCCGATCCGGCCAACAGCGCCGGGCCCGATGCCGCCGCCGTCCCGTTCTACGGAACACGGCAGGCCGGCATCACCACCCGGCAGCAGGAACAGATGATGTTCGCCGTGTTCGATGTGACCACGCTGGATCCGATGGCCCTGCAACAGATGTTGGGCAGGTGGGCGGCGGTCGCTGCGCGGTTCACCCAGGGTCTGCCGACCAGTGGTGGCCAGCCGCCGGCCAACCGGCCACCGGACGACACCGGCGAGGGGCTGGACCTCGGGCCACACTCGCTGACCATCACCGTCGGCTTCGGCGCGACCCTGTTCGACGAGCGATTCGGGTTGGTCGCCAAGATGCCGGCGGCCCTCGAACCGTTCGGCCCGATGCCGGGTGAGGGCGACATGCGGGCCGAGATCACCGGCGGCGACCTGTGCGTCCAGGCCTGCGCAGACGATCCGCAGGTGGTCTTCCATGCCATCCGCAACTTGACCCGGATCGCCAGGGGCACAGCGGTTCTGCGCTGGTCGCAGCTCGGCTTCGGCCGGGCATCGGCGACCGGCAGCGGCCAGACGACGCCGCGGAACCTGTTCGGCTTCAAGGATGGCACCCGCAACATCCACGCCGATGAGACCGCCGACCTGGAGGCCGATGTCTGGGTCGGCGCGGAGTCGGACCAGCCCTGGATGGCCGGTGGCAGCTACCTGGTGGCCCGCAAGATCGCCATGATCATCGAGTCCTGGGATGCCACCGAGTTCGGCGAGCAGCAACGGATCTTCGGACGCAGCAAGACCTCCGGGGCGCCGCTGTCCGGCGGCGGGGAGTTCACGGCGCCGAACTTCGCCGCCACCGCGGCGGACGGGTCGCCGGTCATCGACGTGCACGCGCACATCCGGTTGGCTGCCGCCGAGCAGAACAACGGCGTCCGAATCCTGCGACGCGGCTACAACTACACCGACGGCCAGGATCCGAGCACCGGCCGGCTGGATGCCGGGCTGTTCTTCATCGCGTTCCAGTCCGATCCGGAGCAGTTCAGGGTGCTGCAGTCGAAGCTGGGTGCCAGCGACCTGCTCAACGAGTACATCGTGCACATCGGCGGCGGCACCTGGGCCTGCCCGCCGGGTGTCGGCAAGGCCGGCGACTGGTTCGGCAAGGCACTGTTCACCGCCTAGGCGGTGCGGTGACCCGGGACAGACAGCTTCGGGCCTCGCCCGGTGACGCCGACTCGTACTCGTTCGAGGTTCAGCGGAAGGTCGGCCTCCGACATGTCGTGCTCCATTGCCCAGGACGGTGAAGGAGCTGCTGAGCAGGTGACATCGATCAGGATTGAAGAAGCCGCGCCGCGCCCGGGGCATCTACCGTCACGACTGGCACAGAGCGTGCCGAATTGCCGTCGGTCGGCTGCTGAATGGGGCCGGCCGTCATACCAGAAGGAGTCCGTTCATGAAGACGATGACATGTCAGCAGCTCGGCGGGCCTTGCGATCTGGCGATCAGTGGCGCCACCGGCGACGAGGTGATCAAGGCGCAGGACCGTCATCTGAATGAGATGGTCGCATCCGGCGACGCCGAGCACGAGGATGCCCTGCGCGAGATGAAGGGCCGGTGGAAGAACCCCATCGCCGGAATGGGCTGGTACCGGAAGGTCAAGCGCGACTTCAAGGGTCTCCCGGAGAACTGACCGACTCGTAACGGTTCAGTGCGCGGAATGCTGCTCGAGCACCACCCGCACGGTCTGCGGTTCGCGGCCGGGAAGCGTGGCCCGCACCAGTACTGTCCCGAACCGACTCAGGCGCCGGAAGCCAGGTCGCCGGGTTGGCCGCCCGTCGGGCGGAAGGCGTAACGCAGTTCGGCGGTCGAGCGGTCCGCGGCGTCGGTGCGCCGGGCCGTGAAGTGGTCGTCACCGATCTCGGTGACGGCGAAGGTCACCAGCATCTCGAACGGCGCACCGACGCTGAACCGGCCGGTAGGGGTGTAGTCACCGGTCCGCACGTCGGGACCGGCGAGCGCCGCCGCCGCAGCTTGCTGATCGGTGACGCCGGAAACCTCGCGGACCCGGGCTCCGGTGAACTGCAGCGCATGTCCGGCTACCGCCGACCCGGAACCCTGGGCGGCACCGGAATCCGGGATGGTCAGGTAGATGCCATCGGTCCGCGGCCGGAAAACCGTCGGTTCCGGTGCTGCCGGGTCGCCCGGCCCGATCTCGGTCTTGTCGTCGTCGCCGTCGTCATTGCGGGACTTGCGACCCCGGAGCGCATCGAGGATTCCCATGGCAGCGTCCTTTCCGGTGCAACCCGGTGAACGCACCAGGGCTGGACCAACTCTAGAAGCCGGTGGCGGTCTTCGTCAGCCGGTCGGCAGCCGCACCGAGGTGGTGGGTCGATCCAGCAGGGACGACAGGACGATGGTCGACTCGGTGCGGACCACCCCGTCGCCGGACCGGACGAGCTCCAATGCCTGCTCGAAATGCGCCATGTCGGCCGCTCGCAGGTGCACCAGAACATCGGCGTCGCCGGAGACGGTGTAGGCGGCGACCACCTCGGGGATCGGCGCCAGCAGCCGGCGGATCCGGTCCGGGGCGACGTTGCCGGCGTAGGTGACGGCGACGAAGGCCTGGGTGGTCCAGCCGACCATCGCCGGATCGATCTGGGTGGTGAAGCCGGTGATCACCCCGTCGGCGCGCAGTCGATCGACCCGTCGTTTGACCGCCGGGGCCGACAGCCCGACCTGCAGGCCGATTTCGCGGAAGGAGCTGCGGGCATCGCCCACCAGGCACGAAATGATATGACTGTCGATCTTGTCGATTTGCAATGAACTGTGCTCCATCTGGCGGGAGAGTCGCTTGTCGTTACGCCTGACAGGATTCTATCGTCTGATCATGTCACTCGCCCTTGAGAACCTGTCCGGTCCCGCCGAGCGGATCGCCCGGCCCCGCAGCTATCTGATGTGCCGGCCCAGCCACTTCGAGGTGAGCTACGAGATCAACGTCTGGATGGACGCATCGGTCGAGGTGGACCGCGAGCTGGCGATGCGGCAGTGGGAGGAATTGAAGGCCACTTACGAGCGGCTGGGCAACACCGTCGAGGTGATCGAGGGTGCTGCCGGCCAACCGGACATGGTGTTCGCGGCGAACGCCGGCACGGTGATCGGCGGCACGGTGGTCGCCGCCCGATTCCTGCGAGCCGAGCGGACCGGTGAACAAGCCCCGTACACCGACTGGTTCTGGTCGCGGTTCACCGACGTGGTGGTTCCCCGGCACGTCAACGAGGGGGAGGGCGACTACCTGTGGACCGGCTCGGTGCTGCTGGCCGGCAGCGGATTCCGCACCGATCCGCTGGCCCACGCCGAACTGGCCGCTGCACTTGAGGTCGACATCGTCCAGCTCGAATTAGTGAGCCCCCGCTTCTATCACCTCGACACCGCGCTGGCGATCCTCGGTGATGACGAGATCGCTTACCTGCCAGAGGCTTTCAGCCAGACCTCGCAGCAGACTCTGCGAAACAGGTTCCCGGACGCGATCATCGCCTCGCTGGCTGACGCGCAGTGGTTCGGGCTCAACGCCACCAGCGACGGCAAGAACGTGGTGGTCGCCGCCCAGGCGGAGCAGTTGCAGCGAGATCTGGCCGCGGCCGGCTACACCCCGGTGCCGGTGGACGTCTCGGAGTTCCGCAAGGCCGGCGGCGGCATCAAGTGCTGCACGCTGGAGTTGCGCAACTGAGCCGATCGCCCGGTGTGCCGGCGAGGTCGAACGGGCGGTCCTGTTGGTGATGATCACTGCCGAGTTGATGCCGCCGAGCTGGTTGCGGCCCGGACGGCCGAGGGGATGTCGGCGGCGGTGGCGGTCGGCGGGAGGCCCGGCAAGGCGACGATCCCGCCGCGGCGGACCAGAACGGTGCACAGCCCGGCCAGCGAGGCGCCCGCGACGTCCCAGTCGTGCGCCGCGATCAGCGTGGCCGCGCTTGCCGCGACGTGCTCCTTCTCCAGGACCAGGCGGTAGGCGGCCGGCGACGGCTTGAGCGCTTGTACTTCGTCGACGGAGTAAGCAGCATCGAACAATGCGCTGAGCCCGGCGTGGTCGAGTTGCGCATCCAGGGTGGCCTGCGGTGAGTTGCCCAGCGCCACTACCCGATGCCCGCCGTGGCGGGCGAGTCGGAGGCCTGCGACGGCGTCGGGGTGCGGGGGCAGCGAGCGCATCGTTTCGGTCAGTTTCGCCAGGCGAGGGTCGTCGATGCCCTCGGCGATCCCCAGCACCTGGCGGGCGCAGGCGGCGCCGAGCTGACCGAAGTCCAGATAGCTGCCGGCGGCGGTACGTACGGTGGCCGTGCGAATCAGCAGGTCGAACCACGGCCGGTGATTTCCGAAGACGTCGTCGAGCGGAGACAGGTCCAGCAGCGTCTCGTTGATGTCGAAGATCAACAACATTGGGGCCTCCTCAAAGAGGTACGATTCTGATCGGACCTACTCAAGGTACCATTCATCTCGTACCTGGAGAGCGAAGTGACAGGGGAGCTCGACGCACCGGCACTGGACACGGTCGATTTCGGTGCCGTACTCGCCGCCCTTGCCGACCCCCTGCGCCGCCAGGTCGTGGTTGCGATGCTCAGGCGGGGTGCGGGCGAGCATGCCTGCAGTTCATTCGGCTTGCCCGTAGCGAAGTCCACCCGAACCCACCACTGGCGAGTGCTGCGGGAGGCCGGCCTGATCCGCCAACGCGACTTCGGCAACGGCAATGCCGTCCGCCTGCGCCGGGACGAGATCGACGAGCGGTTCCCTGGTCTGCTGGACGCCGTGCTGGCTGCGTCCGGTAGCGCCTGACGTGACCGTCAGCTACCGCCGGTCGAAGGGGCCTGATCAATTCGTGCTGATCGCTGCTTCCCCGGTCACCGATAGTTGGTGAACTGCAGGGCGACATCCAGATCGGCACCCTTGAGCAGGGCGATCACCGCCTGCAGGTCGTCCCGCTTCTTGCCGGACACCCGCAGTTGGTCGCCCTGGATTTGCGCCTGCACGCCCTTCGGACCGTCCTCGCGGATCTTCTTGGAGATCTTCTTGGCGTTCTCGCTGGAGATCCCGTCGACGAAGTTCCCGGTGACCTTGTAGATCTTCCCGGAGGACTGCGGGTCGTCGATCTCGAACGACTTGAGCGAGATGCCGCGCTTGATCAGCTTCTCCTTGAACACGTCGATGGCCGCCTTGCAGCGCTCCTCGGTGTCCGCGGTGATCGTCACCCCGTTCTCGCCCGCCCACTCGATACCGGCGTTGGTGCCGCGGAAGTCGAACCGCTGACTCAGTTCCTTGCCGGCCTGGTTGAGCGCGTTGTCGGCCTCCTGGTGGTCGACCTTGGACACGACGTCGAACGACGGATCTGCCACTCGTCACACCTCTCTCTGTTCGTCTACTGCACCGATAGGGGCGCTCCGACCCTCCATCTTGCCCGCCGCCGGATCGATTGGGATCGGGGGGACGGCCCGTTGTACTCTGGTCCGGCACGGCAGGTTGCCCGAGCGGCCAAAGGGAGCTGACTGTAAATCAGCCGGCATTGCCTACGGGGGTTCAAATCCCTCACCTGCCACGCAACACAGCGGGTCCTCCTTCGAGGGCCCGCTGTTCGTCTGTCCGGACAGGCGCCGGACGGACCGACAACGGCCCACTCCGCACGGCGCCCATCGCGTCCGGCAAGCGGACCGGGCTGCACTTCAGCACCAGCGATCCGGTCGAGTAGGGCGGCATCTACTACCTGGATGACGTCACCATCCGGGGCTGATCGCAGGCCGGCCAGGGGCGGGGCAACTGATTTAGTGCAGTACCCGCCGTGCTGTATCGTTGGTCGCGTCGCGGGGCCAGTCCCCGCACGCCCCTTTAGCTCAGTCGGCAGAGCATCTCCATGGTAAGGAGAAGGTCTACGGTTCGATTCCGTAAAGGGGCTCGGAACGGTCGGTCGTAGGCTCGAGGGCCTGCGGCCATTGTTCTGATCGGAGATCGGCCACGCCGGATTCCGATCGCAAGGCGGTGTAGCTCAGTCGGTAGAGCAAGCGGCTCATAATCGCTGTGTCGCCGGTTCAAGTCCGGCCACCGCTACCAGCAGTCGCCCGCAGGGCGGCGTCCCGCCCCGCGGGTGGCGGTGCCCGAGCATCCGTCACCTCCGTTTCGAAGAAAGAGGCTCCACACCGTGGCCGCCACCGATGTTCGCCCGAAGATCACCATGGCTTGCGAAGAGTGCAAGCACCGCAACTACATCACCCGCAAGAACCGGCGCAACGATCCCGATCGCCTGGAGATCAAGAAGTTCTGCCCGAACTGCGGCGCCCACCGGGTGCACAAAGAAACCCGCTGACCTCACCTGCTGCAATGGACTCATCCTTCGTCGGACGTGAGTTCCCGCTGACCGAGCCGTATTCGGTCGGCGCCGAGAAGGTCCGCGAGTTCGCTGCGGCGATCGGTGAGCAGGCCGCGGTCTGCCACTCCCGCGAGGCCGCCACCGCTGCCGGTTACCCCGACCTGGTTGCTCCGCCGACCTTCGGCATCGCGGTGATCGCGCGCGCTCAGGACGCCGTCCTGTTCAACCCCGAGTTGGGTCTGGACTTCGCCAGGGTGGTGCACGGCGATCAGCGGTTCGTCCAGCACCGGCCGATCGTCGCCGGCGACGCATTGACCTCCGTGGTGCACATCGATTCGATCCGGGTGATGGCCGGCAACGACATCATCGGCCTGCGTACCGAGGTCAGCAGTGTGTCCGGCGACGCCGTCTGTACTGCGTTTTCCACCCTGGTGTCCCGGGCGGCGACATGACCGCCACCTTCGAGTCCGTCTCGGTCGGTGACGCACTGCCAGCCCTGACGGTGCACCTGGATCGGGCCCAACTGGTCCGCTACGCCGGTGCCTCCGGCGACTTCAATCCGATCCACTGGAACGAGCGGGTCGCGCGATCGGTCGGGCTGCCCGATGTGATCGCCCACGGCATGCTGACGATGGCGCTGGCCGGCCGGATCGTCACCGACTGGGTGGGCGATCCGGGGGCCTTGCTGGAATACGGCGTGCGGTTCACCCGACCCGTGGTGGTCGCCGATCCGGGCGGTGCCGACCTGCAGATCACCGCGAAGATCGGTGCCGTCGACGCCGAGACGCGGGTCGTCCGGGTCGACATCACCGCCCAGTTCGACGGTCAGACCGTGCTCGGCAAGGCTCGCGCCACCGTCCGCCTCGGCTGAGCCGGCAATCTGCTCGGCTGCAGCTATGCCGCGACCGCGGGGTTTCCCGCCAATGAGCATGGGTTTCCCGCGATGAGCAGCACAAATTGCTCGTGCTCATCCAACAGAACGCTTGCTCATTCGAGCGCCAGGCCGATCTGTCCACATGGCTGCAACCGTCCACAAGTTGTGCCGTCGTCGAGCGGCCGCGAGCGACTCCGCGCCACGCTGGCCGAATGGTTCACTCTGCCGAACAGCCCACCAATGTTCCGCTGATCAGGCGCTCCGCGCTGCTCGCGCAGGGTTTCTCGGAGAAAGAGATCGTCGGAATGAGACGGCGCGGCGGGTGGGACCGACTGGCGGCCGGTTGCTATCTGCCGCCGACCGACCTGATGCCGGAGGAAATCCATCGGCTGCGGGTGCGGGCCGTCGCCGGCCGTTCCCCCGGCCTGGTGGTCAGTCATCAAATCAGCGGCGCGGTTGCACGGGCTGCCGCTGTTCAGCGTCCCGACCGGCAGGGTGCATCTGATCCGGCCGGGCCGCGGCGGCAGTCACCTCCGGTTGGGGCGACAGGTGCACGCAGCCGAGCTACCGGATTCGGACATCGTCGAGCTGGACGGAATGCTCGTGACATCCTGCGCTCGAACCCTGTTCGACCTCGGCCGAACGCTGTCTTTCGAGTCGGCGGTGGTGGCGATCGACTTCGCGCTGCACCACGAACTGGTGTCGCCGGGACAGCTGATCGCCCACATCGGCCGGGTCGGCAGCGGGCCGGGGATCGGCGCGACGCGTCGAGCGTTGCGCTTCGCCGACGGCCGGAGCGAAAGCGTCGGCGAATCCCGCACCCGGGTGTTCTTCCGGACCTTCTCGTTACCGATTCCGGTACCGCAGCTGGAGATTTTCGATGAGGTCGGCACGCTGCTCGGGCGCGCCGATCTCGGCATCACCGAGTACGGCACGTTGATCGAATTCGATGGCCTGGCCAAGTACGACGAACTGCTGGCCCCCGGGCAGACCGCTCGCGATGCGCTGGTCAAGGAGAAGGTCAGAGAGGATGGATTCCGCGAGTGTGGCTGGATCGTCGTCCGGCTGACGCATCGTGATCTGGCCGACGCCCGCGCTCAACGCGGCACCGCGGATCGGATGCTGCGGGCGATGCGGCTGGGGCGCATGGTGGCCCAGCGGGGGCAGCTGGCCGGCAGTTCTCGAGCTCGTCGGTACCTCGGTCTGCCTCCGGCCTGACAAGCCAGCTACCAGCCCACGCGGAACGAGCATGCAACTCGTGCAATGAGCAAGGGGAACAAACCTTGCTCATGGCCACGTTGCGTTGCTCATTCACGCGCCGAATCGCCTGCCGCCCGCCTGCAGCGGACCCCAAGCGGGCCCCCGGCGGATCAGTCCTTCGCAGTAGCCAGGAACTCGCCCATCCGGGTCACGCCCGTCACCAGGTCGCCGTCACCGAGGGCGTAGGACAGCCGGAAATAGCCCGGTGTGCCGAAGGCCTCGCCGGGAACCACCGCGACCTCGGCCTGCTCCAACACCAGGGTGGCCAGCTCGGCCGAGGATGCCGGCCGGACCGGGCCGTCGGCGGTGTCGAACGACCGGCCGAGCAGACCTTTCACCGACGGATAGGCGTAGAAGGCGCCCTCCGGGACCGGGCAGACGACGCCCGGGATGGCGTTGAGCAACTCGACCATAGTTCTCCGACGGCGGTCGAAGGCGGTCCGCATCCCGTCGACGGCCTCCAGCGTGCCGGACACCGCGGCCAGAGCGGCGTGCTGGGTGACACCGGCGACGTTGGACGACAGGTGGGACTGCAGGTTGGTGGCGGCCTTGATGACGTCGGCCGGGCCGATCATCCAGCCCACCCGCCAGCCCGTCATGGCGTAGGTCTTGGCGACACCGTTGAGCACGACGCAGGTGTCCGCGAGCTCCGGCACGACGACCGGCATCGAGACGTGCTTCACGTCGTCATAGGTCAGGTGTTCGTAGATCTCGTCCGTCACCACCCAGATGCTGTGCTCGACGGCCCAGCGACCGATCGCCTCGACCTCCTCGGGTGGGTAGACCGCACCGGTCGGGTTGGACGGTGAGTTGAACAGCAGCAGCTTGGTCTTCTCGGTACGGGCCGCCTCGAGTTGCTCGACCGTCACCCGGTAGCCGGTGGTCTCGTCCGCGACGACGTCGACCGACACTCCGCCGGCGAGCGCGATGGCCTCCGGGTAGGTGGTCCAGTACGGCGCCGGCAGCAGCACCTCGTCGCCGGGATCGAGCAGGGTGGCGAAAGCCTGGTAGACGGCCTGCTTGCCACCGTTGGTTACCAGCACCTGGGAGGCGTCCACCGGGTAGCCGGAGTCGCGCAGCGTCTTGGCGGCGATGGCCGAGCGCAGCGCCGGCAGGCCGGGGGTGGGGGAGTAGTGGTGATTGGCCGGGTCCGCGGTCGCCGCCGCAGCGGCCTCGACGATCGGGGTGGGCGTCGGAAAGTCCGGCTCACCGGCACCGAAGCCGACGACCGGCCGGCCGGCCGCCTTCAGTGCCTTGGCCTTGGCGTCGACGGCCAGGGTCGCGGATTCGGCGATCCCGCCGATCCTGGCGGAAATTCGACGGATGGTGGGGGAACTCGCGGAGGCCGGCGGCGTCATGGCCACAATGGTGTCACGCGGGCCGCCAACGACCACGACCAAGGGGCCCGTTCCCGGTTCGGCAGCGATTGGTCTGCCGGTGGGGTGGTGGCCTACACTTGACGGTCTGGGGTGTGCTGGAGCCTGCCCGCCGGTAGTGGTCGCGAGAGCGCAACGCCCGGCCGAAGGGCTGGAGCGCATCCCGGTCCCGTGAAAGGGGCCGTGAGCACTATCGGTCAACATCAGCTGTATCAGCGCGAACGGTATCGGATTCAGCAGAGGGGCGTAGCTCAACTGGCAGAGCAGCGGTCTCCAAAACCGCAGGTTGCAGGTTCAAGTCCTGTCGCCCCTGCTCCGCGGGGCCCAGAGGTTCGGGCACTCGGATCATCCCCGGCTCCGGCCGGGCACCGTCCCGACGGGGGCGGACAGGTTCGGCTCACACCGGTGAGCCGGCCGGGCCAGAAACGGCCACGCTGCTCGCGGACACGGGGCGGCAGAACGGTAAGGACGAGGTAGGCGTGAGCAACGATCACGACGGCACCGAGCGGGCCGACGATCTCGAGGACATCGAGACCGAAGCCGCTTCGTCCACCCCGCAGACTCCGCAGACCGATGGGGCAGCAGCCCCGGACTCCGCGGACGACACCGGATCCGCCGACTCGACCACGACCAACGGGGCCACCGACGCCGCGCGGGTCACCGACCGCGGCGACGACGACAGCAACGACCTCGACAGTGCCGACCTCGATGACGCCGCAGACCTCGATGACGCCGCAGACCTCGATGACGCCGCAGACCTCGACGACGACCAGGACGATGACGATTCGGACGGCGCGTCGGTCGGCGCCGGTGCTGCCGGTTCGGCCCGGGCGGCCGCTCGCCGGTCAGCCGTCAAGACCGGTGTCACCGAGAGGAAAGGCCGAGCGACCGCCGGCCGTGACGATGTCCGCGAGGGCGGCGAGAACTTCGTTTCCAGGATCGGCCGCTACCTGCGTGAGGTGGTCGGCGAGCTCCGGAAGGTCATCTGGCCCAATCGCAACCAGATGGTCACCTACACCATCGTGGTGATCATCTTCGTAGTCTTCATGGTGGCGTTGGTCTACGCCCTCGATGCGTTGTTCGCCAAGGGAGTGTTGGAGATCTTCGGCTGAGCCAGCAGCACCTTCCCATCAGCCGAGCAACCAGCACCCGAATCAGGAAGTGAGATGACCGTGTCGAGCCCCACCGGCGAGAACACCACCAGCACCGAGGCGACCTCGGTGCTGTCCGAGAGCGATCCCGGCACCGAATTCACCGGTGCCCCGCTGACCGACGAACAAGCAGTGGAAGCCGCGGAGCATGCCGATGCCGCTCCGGTCGACAGTTCCGAGTCGGCCGATGCCGGTGCAGATACCGACGACGCTGGCGAGACCACCGCGGAGGAAGACGTCGACCCGGTCGCGGCCCTGCGGGAGAGCCTGAAGGCTGCCGACGGCTACTGGTACGTGGTGCACAGCTACGCCGGGTACGAGAACAAGGTCAAGGCTAATCTCGAGACCCGGATCCACTCGCTGGACATGGAGGATTACATCTTCCAGATCGAGGTCCCGACCGAAGAAGTCACCGAGATCAAGAACGGCCAGCGCAAGCAGGTTCAGCGCAAGGTCTACCCGGGCTACATCCTGGTCCGGATGGAGCTGACGGATGCTTCATGGAGCGCCGTCCGCAACACCCCAGGGGTCACCGGTTTCGTCGGTGCCACCGCCCAGCGGCCGTCGCCGTTGAGCGTGGATGAGGTCGTCAAGATCCTTGCCCCGGCAACCCCGAAGAAGAGCACCCAACAGGCGACGCCGACCGGCGAACCGACGCGCACCGAGGTGGACTTCTCGGTGGGCGAGTCGGTCACCGTGATGGACGGCCCGTTCGCCACCCTGCCGGCGACCATCAACGAGGTCGACGCGCACGGCCAGAAGCTCAAGGTGCTGGTCTCGATCTTCGGTCGCGAGACGCCCGTCGAGCTGTCGTTCACCCAGGTCGCCAAGATCTGATCCCGACGCCGGGAATCCACCCGGCGCCCCGCCCCAGGAATCGGCAAGAGAGAACAGAAATGCCCCCGAAGAAAAAGAAGCTGGCAGCGATCATCAAGCTGCAGATCAAGGCCGGCGCGGCCAACCCGGCGCCGCCGGTCGGCCCTGCACTCGGTCAGCACGGCGTCAACATCATGGAGTTCTGCAAGGCCTACAACGCGGCTACCGAGGCGCAGCGTGGCGATGTGGTCCCGGTGGAGATCTCGGTCTACGAGGATCGTTCGTTCGACTTCAAGCTGAAGACCCCACCGGCCGCTCGTCTGCTGCTCAAGGCCGCCGGCGTCGAGAAGGGGTCAGGGACCCCGCACACCACCAAGGTCGCTACGGTGACGATGGCTCAGGTGCGCGAGATCGCCGAGCTCAAGAAGGTCGACCTGAACGCGAACGATATCGACGCCGCGGCGAAGATCATTGCCGGCACCGCGCGTTCCATGGGCATCACCGTCAAGGGTGCCTGAGTAGGTCTGACGAAGTGCGCAACCCCGAACGTCTCGGGGTCGCGAAGACACAGTGGCTGGGCCAGCTTCGGTCCGTACCACGAACTCCGACAGCAATAGGGAGCAGAACATGAAGCGCAGCAAGGCGTATCGCACGGCGGCGGAACTCGTCGACCGGGAGAAGTTGTACACCCCGATGGAAGCGGCGGAACTCGCCAGAAAGACGTCGGCCGGCAAGGCCGACGGCACCGTCGAGGTGGCCATGGTGCTCGGCATCGACCCGCGCAAGGCGGATCAGATGGTCCGCGGCACCGTCAACCTGCCGCACGGCACCGGCAAGACCGCCAGGGTCATCGTCTTCGCCGTCGGTGACAAGGCGACCGAGGCCGAGGCCGCCGGCGCCGATGTGGTCGGCGGGGACGATCTGATCGAGCGGATCCAGGGTGGCTGGCTGGACTTCGACGCCGCCATCGCCACTCCCGACCAGATGGCCAAGGTCGGCCGGATCGCGCGTGTGCTGGGCCCGCGTGGCCTGATGCCGAACCCGAAGACCGGCACCGTCACCGCCGACGTCACCAAGGCGGTCGCCGACATCAAGGGCGGCAAGATCAACTTCCGGGTGGACAAGGCGGCCAACCTGCACCTGGTGGTCGGCAAGGCGTCGTTCGGTGTCGAGCAGCTGGTGGAGAACTACGGCGCCGCCCTGGACGAGATCCTGCGGGCCAAACCGGCTGCGGCCAAGGGCCGTTACATCAAGAAGATCGCCATGAGCACCACCATGGGACCGGGCATTCTTGTTGATCCGTCGATCACCCGGAACTTGCTCACCGCCACCGCAGCAGACAGCGGCAAGGCCTGAGTTCCGCCACCACCACAGCCGGGGCCCCGACTCCGACGAGTCGGGGCGCCGCCTGTTTTTCTCGGTCTTTTCTCGGTCATCTCTGGCGATCCGCCGTTCGGGCCCGGGCGGCCGGGCGGAATGGCAGGATGCGCTCGTTACCGTGGGTACCGATCAGCTGACGAATCGGGGTGCCGTGCGACTGCTGTCGATCGATTTCGGGACTACCAATACGGTGGTCGGGCTGGCCATTGACGGCCAGGCACCCAGAACCGTCGAGTTCGATGGGGCGACCTCGCTGCCGACGGCGGTGTTCGTGGCGGCCAACGGCGTGGTGTCGGTGGGCCGGGACGCCATCCGACAAGCCCGCCTGGATCCGGCGCGGTACGAACCGAACTCCAAACGTCGGATCGACGATGGCGACGTGCTGCTCGGCGACCGGGTGGTGCCGGTGGTGGAACTGATCGCCGCTGTCCTTCGTCAGGTGCACACCGAGGTGCGTCGGCAGCTCGGTTCGCAGCCGGTGGACGAGGTGCGGCTGACGCATCCCGCCGGCTGGGGACCGACCCGGCAGAACGTGCTGGTCAGTGCGGCCCGATCGGCCGGGCTCGGTCAACACCTGGTGCTGGTGCCCGAGCCGGTGGCGGCGGCCGCGCAGTACACCCGGCTGGCCGGCCGGGAGCTGGCGCCGGGCGCTGCCGTCGCGGTCTACGACCTGGGCGGCGGAACCCTGGACGTTGCGGTGGTCGGCCGCACCCAGGACGACTTCCAGGTGCTGGCCGAGGACGGACTGTCCGACCTGGGCGGGCTGGATTTCGATCAGGCGGTGCTGGATCAGGTGGTCCGCACCACCAGCAACACCGATCCGGCGCGCTGGCAGCAGCTGCTGCGACCGGTCGACCTGCCGGCCCGTCGAGCGGCGAGGGCGCTGGCCGACGACGTCCGGGCGGCAAAGGAGACGTTGTCCCGGCATTCACAGACCGAGATCGCGCTGTCCGATCCGTTCCCGGACGCGCACTTGACCCGGATCGAGTTCGAAGGCTTGATCCGGCCGCAGCTGGTGCGGTCCATCGAGGTGCTGCACACCGCGTTGCGCCGGTCCGGGGTGCCCGCGGACCGGCTGACCGGGATCTTCCTGGTCGGTGGATCGTCCCGGATTCCGTTGGTGGCCACCCTGATCCAGCAACACCTCGGGGTGACGCCGGTCGCGTTGGATCAACCGGAGACCGCGGTAGCGCTCGGCGCGCTGCTGGTGCCGATCCGGCGGTCCGGTCTGCGCACCCAGCAGCATCAGCCGGAAAGCCCGGCGGCGATAGGAACGCCGGCCAGCGGCGGAATCCCGGTGTTGCGCCCGGCTGCAGTGATAGGAACATCCCGTTCGGTGCCGGTGGGTTCGGTCGGGTCACCTGGCGGGTTCCCGACCGGTGGGTTCCCGACCGGTCAACCGTGGCCGCCGCCCCGGCGCCGGTCGACGGCTCGCTGGTGGTGGGGTGGCGGGGTGTTGGCAGCGGGTGTCGCCGCGCTGCTGGTGCTGCTGATCGTCCGGCCGTTCGCGGCCGATGGCGCACCGGACACAGCAACCTTCGCCGCCGATGTCGAGTCCGGAATGCGCACGGTGCGCACCGTCACCGGGACCGTGGACGGCGGTAGCGGGAGCAGCGGTCAACTGCGGGAGAACCTGCAGGACGGAAAGACGGTCGCGGCCGATCTGTCGTTCACCGTCACCGCTTCCGGGCAGAGCGTGGACCTGCTGATTCGGCTGGTCGGCAGTCAGGGCTATCTCGGCGGCCAGGGCGTGGTCGGCCTGATTCCGGCTGCCGGCGGCAAGCAGTGGGTGCGGCTGGACGCAGTGTCGTCGAACACCGTCGTCTCGAACATGGCCAAACAGCTGGGTGACTTGCTGGCCGATGCCGGCACCGACAGCTACATCTATCTCTTGCGGGGGGCGACCTCCGTCACCAGGACGGGTGAGGAGACAGTGGGGACGCTGCCGGCCACCCGGTACACCGTGCAGATCGACGTGCAGAAGGCGGCAGCTGCGATGCCCGCCGAGCTGGCCAGCTACCGACAGCTGCTGGCAGCCACCCCCGGCCAGGCGCAGGCCGGGTACTGGATCGACGACCGGCACCGGCTGGTGAAGGCGGAGATCACCATGCCCGGTGCCACCGGCTCGCAGCGGACCGCGGTGACCGTCAGCGCCTTCGACTCCTCGTTCACCATCGAAGCCCCGGATCCGGCGACCGTGTACACCGGTTGACCGACGATTTGGCCGTCGGCCGCGGCGCCCGGTATCGTTGGCCTTGATCCACCGAAGACCGTCGGTTCCCTGTTGCGCTGATCTCGATCAGTCACGGGGTGAAGGTTCCGGAACAGCCGGACGACCAGCGCAGGAGGACGAGGCAGAGATCCATTCTCCACGCCCCGTGCGCCCTGCGCCGGGGCGTTCGTCATTCCCGGGCAGCCACCATGCCCACTCCTTCCGGCGAGAACCGGTGGCCGGCAACGGATCCGGCCCCGAAAGGGCGTCGGCACCGCTGCTGCCACTACCCGAGCCGTCCGAAGGAAGGAGGCGTCAGATGGCCACTGAAGCCAAGGTTGCCACGGTCGCCGAGATCGCGGAGAAGTTCCGCAATTCGACCGCTGCCGTTGTCACCGAGTATCGCGGGTTGAAGGTGTCCCAGCTCAGCAAGCTTCGCAGCGATCTGGGCAGCGAGGTCGCCTACACCGTCGCCAAGAACACCCTGGTGCGTCGCGCCGCGACCGAAGCCGGGGTGCAGGGTCTGGACGAATTGTTCAACGGCCCGACCGCCATCGCGTTCATCACCGGGGAACCGGTGACGGCCGCGAAGGCGCTGCGTGACTTCGCCAAGACCAACGAGCTGTTGGTGATCAAGGGCGGGGTGATGGACGGGAAGATCCTGAACCCGTACGAGGTCACCAAACTCGCGGACCTTGAGTCGCGCGAGGTGTTGCTGGCGAAGTTCGCCGGCGCGATGAAGGCGAGCCTGACCCAGGCAGCCGTCATGTTCAACCAGCTTCCCGCGCAGGTGGCGCGGCTCGCCGCGGCGCTGCAGGAGAAGAAGGTGGCGGCCGGCGAGACGGCCGAGGTCGCCGACCCCGACGCCGCCGTTGTTCCGGCCGATGTTGCCGAAGCGCCGGAGGCTGCCGCCCCCGACGCGGACGCTGCCGCCCCCGACGCGGACGCTGCCGTCCCCGAGGTGGCGCAGGCCGCCGGAGATTCCGACCCGGCCTGATCCGACCAGCACCATCGGCGTCGGATCGAGATCCACCGCCCGGTTCATGTACCAGACCTGTACCACCCAGAGAAGTCCGGTGTGATCACCGGACATCTGCGACGAGAAAGGAAGTCCCATCATGGCGAAGCTGACCACTGACGAGTTGCTCGACGCGTTCAAGGAGCTCACCCTCATCGAGCTCTCGGAGTTCGTGAAGCAGTTCGAGGAGACCTTCGGCGTCACCGCCGCTGCCCCGGTTGCTCCAGCCGGTCCGGCCGGACCGGCCGCCCCGGTCGAGGCCGTTGAGGAGCAGGACGAGTTCGACGTCGTCCTCGAGGCTGCCGGCGAGAAGAAGGTCCAGGTCATCAAGGCTGTCCGCGAGATCGTTTCCGGTCTCGGACTCAAGGAAGCCAAGGACCTGGTCGACGGTGCCCCGAAGGCTATCCTGGAGAAGGCTCCCAAGGAGGCCGCCGAGGCCGCCAAGGCCAAGCTGGAAGCGGCCGGCGCAACCGCGACCGTCAAGTAGGTCCGATCGGCTCCGGCCGATCGCAGTTAGTTCAGTTCGAAGGGCGGGCTCCCTGGGGAGTCCGCCCTTCGGCGTTGCGCCAACTGTGGTGCGTGAATCCACCAGCAGGTGGCCGGCACCGTCCGGTCGGTCGGCAGCGGGCGACCGCGACGGCGACTACAGCACCGCGCCGGGGTTGAGGATCCCCTCCGGATCCAGCGCGTTCTTGATGGTGCGGGTCAACGCCATCACCTCCGGTCCGAGTTGCGCCGGCAGGGAGCCCTTCTTCAGCCGTCCGACACCGTGTTCGCCGGTGATGGTGCCGCCCAGCGACAATGCCAGCGTCATCACCTCGTCGAAGGCGGCGTGGGCGCGACGGACCGAATCCGGATCGCCGCCGTCGTGCACCACCAGCGGATGGGTGTTGCCGTCGCCGGCGTGCGCCACCACCGGGATGTCGACGCCGTACTGCTCGGCAATGGCGCCGATGCCGGTGATCAGCGCCGGTAGCGCAGGGATCGGCACCCCGACGTCCTCGAACAGCAGGGTGCCGCGCCGCTCCAGCGCCTGGAAGGCATGCCGGCGGCCGTGCAGAAACATCTCGCCCTCGACCGGATCGTCGGTGACGAAGCACTCCTTTGCCCCATGCGCATCGCAGGCCGACTGCATCGCCTCGATCTCGATCCGCCGAGCCGGTCCGGGTGCATCGGACTGGCCGATCAGCAGCGCGCCGGCCTCCCGATCCAACCCCATGGTGAACATGTCCTCGACCGCGTTGATCGAATAGGAGTCCATCAACTCCAACATCGACGGCCGGACGGTCGCGCCGATGGCCACCACCGCAGTGGCCGCGCGCTCGACGTCGGGAAAGGTCGCGACGAAAGTGGCGGCCGGCGGTTGGGCCGGCAACAGCCGCAGGATCGCCTTGGTGACAATACCGAGCATGCCCTCGCTGCCGACGAACAATTTGATCAACGACAGTCCGGCGCTGTCCTTGATCCGTTGCCCGCCAAGGGTTATCAATGTCCCGTCGGCCAGCACGACATCCATCCCGAGTACGTAGTCGGTGGTGACGCCGTACTTCACGCAGCACAGTCCACCGGCGTTGGTGGCCAGATTGCCGCCGATCGAACAGATCTCGAAGGACGAGGGGTCCGGCGGATACCACAGGCCGTGCTCGGCTGCCGCCTTCTTCACCGCCACATTGAGGGTGCCGGGTTCGACGATGGCGGTGCGGGTGGGGACGTCGATGACGATGTCCGTCATCTTCTCCAGGCTCAGTACCAGCCCGCCGTCGACGGCGGTCGAGCCGCCGGACAGGCCGGTGCCGGCGCCGCGCGGCACCACCGGCACCCGGTGCTTCGCTGCCCACCGAACCGTCGCCTGGACGTCGACGGCGCTCTGCGCGCGCACCACGGCGACCGGAGTGCCGCACTCGGGATCGCGGGCCCAGTCCTGTCGATAGTTCTGCAGGGTGGCCGGTTCGGTGACCAGCACACCGGCCGGCAGCTGCGCGGCCAACTCCGGCAGCGCGGAACCTGGAAGTACGGAGCCTGGCAACCCGGAACCTGGCAACACAGATTCCGGCGGCACCTCCGGCGGGAGCGGCATCGTCCAACGTTATCGCCCTGTCGGAGGCGAATGGGAGGATGGCCCGATGATTGATCATCTGGGCATTCAGGTCGCCGATGTGGACGCATCGGTGCAGTTCTACTCCGGAGTCTTCGCCGCGCTCGGGCTGGCCGAGGGTGCCCGGTTCCCGACCGAGAACGGTCCGGTTGTCGGGTTCACCGATTCCGCCGGGACCATGAGCTTCTGGCTCAGCCCGAACGTCGGCGGCGGCCCGAGCCGGGAGGACCACATCGCCTTCGCCGCCGATTCCAGGGAACAGGTCGATGCGGTGCACACCGCGGCGGTCGCCGCCGGCATCGAGGTGCTGCACCAGCCCAAGGAGTGGCCGGAGTACCACCCGGGCTACTACGCCGTCTTCCTGCGGGATCCGGACGGGCACAACATCGAGGCGGTCGTGCACCACTGATTCACCGGCCCGGCCCGCACTCCCGGCGCGTCACCGGCCGGTGCTTGACGTTTGACCGATCCGGGTTCAGCATTGACGCACGACGTCGGCCATATAGCGGGCCGCGTCCCTCGCAGTGAGTGGCTCACCGAGCCGGTGTGATTGACACCACCGGTTGCGTGCGCCCTCGAATGAGGGCACGTCTGGACGAGTGCGCCCGGATGCTGGTAGGCTCCTACGTTGCGCTGCCCTCCTTCCGCCACCCCCTTCCCAGCGTGCCCGCGTCATCGCTCCGCCGTGTTCGTCACGGTGCCAGAGGTGAGCTGTGCAACAGCTTCGGGGAGACGGATCGAGTCCGCAGCGGCAGCGCGACAGAGCTCATCCGGCAGCCCCGGGCAGTATCGGTCCTCGGAAGGACGCATCTTGGCAGTCAGCACGTCAAACCAGACCCCCGCTCAGACCCATCGAGACGCCACCAGCAAGCGGGTCTCCTTCGGGAAGACCCGGGAGCCCCTTGAGGTTCCAAATCTCCTGGCCCTGCAGACCGAGTCGTTCGACTGGCTCGTCGGCGGCAAGGCATGGCGCGATCGTCAGACCGAGCCGATTCCCTCCGGACTGGACGAGATCCTCGCCGAGATCTCGCCGATCGAGGACTTCTCCGGAAACCTGTCCCTGTCGTTCGCCGAACCGTGGTTCGACGATGTCAAGGCGAACGAGGCCGATTGTCGCGAGAAGGACATGACGTACTCGGCTCCGCTGTTCGTCACCGCGGAGTTCATGAACGCTGAGACCGGCGAGATTAAGTCCCAGACCGTCTTCATGGGCGACTTCCCGATGATGACCAGCAAGGGCACCTTCATCATCAACGGCACCGAGCGGGTCGTCGTCAGCCAGTTGGTCCGCTCGCCGGGCGTCTACTTCGACAAGACCCTGGACAAGGCCGCGGGTAAAGAGGTGTTCGCCGTCAAGGTGATCCCCTCTCGCGGCGCCTGGCTCGAGTTCGACATCGACAAGCGGGACACCATCGGTGTCCGGATCGACCGCAAGCGCCGGCAGCCGGTCACCGTGCTGCTGAAGGCGCTGGGTTGGGACACCGCCAGGATCCAGGAGAAGTTCGCCTGGTCCGAGGTGCTGCTGTCCACCCTGGAGAAGGACCACATCGGCGGCACCGACGAGGCGCTGCTGGACATCTACCGCAAGCTGCGTCCGGGCGAGCCGCCGACCAAGGAGTCCGCGGAGAACCTGCTGCAGAATCTGTTCTTCCGGGACAAGCGCTACGACCTGGCCAAGGTCGGCCGGTACAAGCTGAACAAGAAGCTCGGCCTGAACGAGCCGACCAGCGTCGGTGTGCTCACCGAGGGCGACCTGGTGGCCATCATCGAATATCTGCTGCGATTGCACGACGGCCAGGAGTCCTGGACCGTCCGCGGCCAGGAACTGCCGGTCGAGATCGACGACATCGACCACTTCGGCAACCGCCGGCTGCGGACCGTCGGCGAGCTCATCCAGAACCAGGTGCGGGTCGGCCTGTCCCGGATGGAGCGGGTGGTCCGCGAACGGATGACGACGCAGGACGTCGAGGCCATCACGCCGCAGACGTTGATCAACATCCGCCCGGTCGTCGCCTCGATCCGGGAGTTCTTCGGCACCAGCCAGCTCTCTCAGTTCATGGATCAGGTCAACCCGCTGGCCGGGCTCACCCACAAGCGCCGAATGTCGGCTCTCGGGCCGGGTGGCCTGTCGCGTGATCGGGCCTCGCTCGAGGTACGCGATGTGCATCCGTCGCATTACGGCCGGATGTGCCCGATCGAAACCCCTGAGGGCCCGAACATCGGTCTGATCGGCTCGCTCGCGACATTCGCCAGGGTCAATCCGTTCGGCTTCATCGAGACCCCGTACCGCAAGGTGTCCAAGGGTGTCGCGACCGATCAGATCGACTACCTGACGGCCGACGAGGAAGATCGGCACATCATCGCCCAGGCCAACGCCAAGCTGGACGGCAAGGGCAAGCTGACCGAGGCGAAGGTGCTGGCCAGGCGGAAGGGCGGCGAGGTCGACCAGGTCGATCCGTCCGAGGTCGATTACATGGACGTCTCGCCGCGGCAGACCGTCTCGGTGGCCACCGCGATGATCCCGTTCCTGGAACACGACGAGGCGAACCGGGCGCTGATGGGCGCCAACATGCAGCGGCAGAGTGTCCCGCTGCTGCGCAGCGAATCGCCGCTGGTCGGTACCGGCATGGAGAAGCGGGCCGCTGTCGACGCCGGTGACGTGGTGCTGGCCGACGCTGCCGGTGTGGTCGAGGAGGCCACTGCCGACTTCATCTCGGTGATGGCCGACGACGGCGCGCACAAGACCTATCGGCTGCACAAGTTCCGTCGCAGCAACCAGGGCACCAGCTTCAACCAGAAGCCGATCGTGTCCGAGGGTGATCGGGTCGAAGCCGGCCAGGTCATCGCGGACGGTCCGTGCACCGAGGGCGGCGAGATGGCCCTGGGCAAGAACCTGCTGGTGGCCTTCATGCCGTGGGAGGGTCACAACTACGAGGACGCGATCATCCTGTCCCAGCGGATCGTCCAGGACGATGTGCTGACCTCGATCCACATCGAGGAACACGAGATCGACGCCCGCGACACCAAGCTCGGCCCGGAGGAGATCACTCGGGACATCCCGAACGTCTCCGAAGAGGTGCTCGCCGATCTCGACGAGCGCGGCATCATCCGGATCGGTGCCGAGGTGCAGGACGGCGACATCCTGGTCGGCAAGGTCACCCCCAAGGGCGAGACCGAGCTGACTCCGGAAGAGCGGTTGCTGCGGGCGATCTTCGGCGAGAAGGCCCGGGAGGTCCGCGACACCTCGCTCAAGGTGCCGCACGGCGAGACCGGCAAGGTGATCGGCGTCCGGGTGTTCACCCGCGACGAGGACGATGCCGAACTGCCGGCCGGGGTCAACGAACTGGTCCGCGTCTACGTGGCCCAGAAGCGGAAGATCCAGGACGGCGACAAGCTGGCCGGCCGACACGGGAACAAGGGCGTCATCGGCAAGATCCTGCCGGTCGAGGACATGCCGTTCCTGGCCGACGGAACTCCGGTCGACATCATCCTGAACCCGCACGGCGTGCCGCGACGGATGAACGTCGGCCAGATCCTGGAAACCCACCTCGGTTGGGTGGCCGCCCAGGGCTGGAAGATCGAGGGCACCCCGGACTGGTCCAAGAGCATCGAGGCGCGGACGGCAGAGCCGTTCACCCGCACCGCGACCCCGGTGTTCGACGGCGCGTCCGAGGACGAGATCACCGGTCTGCTCGGGGCCACCACGCCGACCCGCGATGGCGACCGCCTGGTCGACACCGACGGCAAGGCGACCTTGTACGACGGCCGCTCCGGCGAACCGTTCCCGTACTCGGTGGCGGTGGGCTACATGTACATCCTGAAGCTGGCGCACCTGGTCGACGACAAGATCCACGCCCGGTCCACCGGCCCGTACTCGATGATCACCCAGCAGCCGCTCGGCGGTAAGGCCCAGTTCGGTGGCCAGCGGTTCGGCGAGATGGAGTGCTGGGCCATGCAGGCCTACGGCGCCGCCTACACGCTGCAGGAACTGCTGACCATCAAGTCGGACGACATCGTCGGCCGGGTGAAGGTCTACGAGGCCATCGTCAAGGGCGAGAACATTCCCGAGCCGGGCATTCCCGAGTCGTTCAAGGTGCTCCTCAAGGAACTCCAGGCGCTGTGCCTGAACGTGGAGGTGCTGTCCAGCGACGGCGTCACCATCGAGATGCGCGACACCGACGACGACGACCTGGAACGGGCCGCCGCCAACCTCGGGATCAACCTGTCCCGCAACGAGTCGGCCTCGGTCGACGACCTGGTGAACTGATCGTGATCTGACGGTCCGGCCCGGGGCCAGCAATGGTTCCGGCCGGACCACCCCCGTCCGGGTGAGTGCGCAATGCCCGCCCGACACCGCTTCGAATAGACAGGGACGTACCCAAGTGCTCGACGTCAACTTCTTCGATGAGTTGCGTATCGGCCTCGCGACCGCGGACGACATCCGCGCCTGGTCGCACGGTGAGGTCAAGAAGCCCGAGACGATCAACTACCGCA